>QMCE01769803.1_pt1 | contig 21749 bp, 27 predicted proteins | sample 1821851 | NCBI WGS metagenome assembly QMCE01 (sample SAMN09453174, study PRJNA476694) | Termite gut metagenome, whole genome shotgun sequencing project. | isolation source: worker | host: Odontotermes sp. | place: South Africa:Pretoria | collected 2016-01-28 | reverse complement strand
ACCCAACCGCTCCAACTTTTCACCGAAGGTCAGGTCGTCGTCCCAATCGAATCGCACAACATCTTCCCCGATCCGCCAAGCTCTCAACCCGTCGCACTCCACCGGCCCCGACTTCCACCTCTTGGCGTTACCCACCATACAAACCCACTCGCAAGTGCCTCGAGCGGCGAAAGCGCGCTCATAATCGGCCGGATCGTGCGGCTCCAAACAAAACACCTCCACCCGCGCACCACTCGGGCGGAACATCGCCAACCGCGCACGAACCACACGCGTATCATTGAAGACCAGAGTGGCATCGGGCGGCAAAAAATCGCCTATGTTTTTAAAGATAGTTTCGCAAATCGCGCTTCCTCGTCCAGACCCACCGTTCCAAATCAACAACTTAGACGAATCGCGCTCCTGGGAGGGAAATTTCGCGATCCTCTCCTCGGGCAGGTCGTAATCGAAATCGGCAATATCGATCATCCCCGCGCCCGCCTCTTCTTCCGCCTCCCAACCAGCCAAACGACCAAGCCGGCAATAACAAGAACAGGCCAAATATAGATAGCGCCAAAGAAAATATCCACAAAAATTCTCCAACCGCCACGAAGCGAGTTTACAAACCGGCTTCCCTCATTGCTGGTCAGCGAGAGGTCGAGAGTGCTCATCGAAACCCGATCCTGCAAATATCGCAACCGCCCTTCGGTGCTCTCGATCTCCTCCTGATTTAGACACATTGTTATTGACCTTTCTAGTTTCACAGGGCTGGCAACAACTCGCGATACCTGTCCAGATAACTCTTCTTGGTAGCCAACCGCGACGAAAGATCGACAAACTCCTCCGTCACATCGGCGGCCTCGATGCTCTTATACGCCACCTCGCCCAACCCGGCCAACTCGTCCACAAAAGCCAAATAGCGGCTCTCCGGCACCCGAACGGCCATGTGATGAGAAGCACGATTGCCATATCTCGAAAAACCATCCTCGCCATAATAACCGCCATAGCGACCCACCAAATCATCCACCATCCTCTTCGCGGCGGCTAAATCATCCACCTCCACGGTCATATTGCCCGACCGAACGATCTTCTGCAACTGGGGATCCACCGAACTTTCGGCACCAATTCCGACCGCAACATCCTCCTCGATGGCGGCATGCTCCGGAGCAGCATCAGCATACTCTTCGGAACTCCCGCACGACGGGGCACACAAACAAAAACAGAACACCACCAAAGTGGCGAAAAAACCCATTCGTTTCATAAAACTCCCTACTTCTTAACCTTCGGAGCAAGCATCATCGTCATCCGCTTACCCTCCAACTTAGGCATCATCTCCACCTTGGCCAGCTCCTCCAAATCGGTCGCAAAACGCAAAAGCAAAATCTCGCCCTGCTCCTTAAAAACGATGCTCCGTCCGCGGAAAAAGACATAAGCCTTCACCTTTGCCCCTTCTTTAAGGAAATTCTCGGCGTGCTTAAGCTTGAAGTTATAGTCGTGATCATCCGTTTGCGGTCCGAACCGGATCTCCTTAATAACAACCTTGACGGCGTTGGCCTTGATCTCCTTAGCCTTCTTCTTCTGCTGATAAAGGAATTTCTGATAATCCACGATCCTGACGACGGGCGGGTCGGCATTGGGCGAAATCTCGACCAAATCCAACTCCTTCTCGTCGGCCAAACGAATGGCCTCGCGGGTGGACATCACGACCGAGCCATCATCCTCTCCGACCAAGCGAACCTGCGGTGCGGTGATGTGCTCATTGATTTTGTGCAGTGCCTCTTTTTGCGGCATTCTGCGGCCTCGGTTCGGGCCATTGTTCCTCGGTGGGAACGGCCTCGGGGCCTGATAAGGTCTTTTTACTGGTGGCAAATTATCAATTTATTTTATCGGTTCAACTTCTTTCTTAACGGCATCGTTCACAAATCGGGCAAACTGTTCGATTCCCATACTCCCCTCGTCGCCCTCGCCCTGCCGACGCACACTCACGACACCATCGGCCATCTCCTTCTCCCCGACAACCAGCAAAAACGGTACCCGACGGAGTTCATTATCGCGAATTTTGCGCCCAATCTTCTCATTGCGCAAATCCACCACGGTGCGAATATCGGAATTATTTAGCAAACGCGAAACATTTTCAGCATAATCGTTAAACTTCTCGCTAATAGGCAACACCACAGCCTGCTCCGGAGTGAGCCACAACGGGAACTTCCCTGCCGTATGTTCGAGTAGAACAGCCACAAACCGCTCCATCGACCCGAACGGCGCACGATGAATCATAATCGGCCGATGCTCCTTATCATCCGCCCCCTTATAGGTCAAGTCGAACCTCTCGGGCAGATTATAATCGACCTGAATAGTCCCCAACTGCCACTTCCGACCGATGGCGTCCTTGACCATAAAGTCGAGTTTAGGCCCATAAAAAGCAGCCTCGCCATACTCGATCGTAGTCGATAGACCCATTTCGTTTGCCGCCTGAGTGATCGCCGCCTCGGCCTTCTCCCAAATCTCGTCCGAGCCGAGATATTTATCGCGTTTCACCAAGTCGCGCAGCGAAATTTGGGCAGTGAAGTTATCGAACTTCAACGTCTTGAAAACGTACAAAACTATGCCGATAACCTTCTTGAACTCGTCCAAAAGTTGGTCGGGGCGCACGAAAATGTGGGCGTCGTCCTGTGTGAAGCCGCGAACGCGCGTCAGACCGTGCAACTCGCCGCTCTGCTCATAACGATAGACCTGGCCGAACTCGGCGAAACGAATAGGCAAATCCTTGTATGAACGCGGCTTGGTGCGGTAAATCTCACAATGGTGGGGACAATTCACCGGCTTGAGCATAAATCGCTCACCCTCGACGGGGGTGTTGATTGATTGGAACGACTCGGCTCCATATTTTTCGAAGTGGCCGCTCGTTACGAACAGTGCTTCCAAGCCGATGTGCGGCGTGATGACCTGCTCGTACCCATATTGCCGCTGAATATCCTTCAAAAAGTTCTCCAACCTGCCCCTCAACGCCGCACCCTTGGGCAACCACAGCGGCAAACCCGGGCCGACCCTCTGCGAGAAGGCGAACAGCTCCAACTCCTTGCCGAGTTTGCGATGGTCGCGCTTCTTGGCCTCCTCGAGCATCGCCAAATGTTCGTCCAACATCGATTTTTTAGGAAACGAAACACCATAAATCCTCGTCAGCATCTTGCGCTTCTCATCACCTCGCCAGTAAGCTCCGGCCAGAGCGGTCAACTTTATCGCTTTAATCTTGTCGGTGCTTGGCAAATGGGGCCCGCGACACAGATCGGTAAAAGAGCCGTTGGTATAGAAAGTTATCTGCCCATCCTCCAAGCCGTCGATCAGTTCGCACTTATACTCGTCGTGGGCAAATTTGGTCAACGCATCTTTTTTGGAAATGGAACTCCTGACCAATGGATTTGCATTGCGCGCCAACTCCATCATCTTGGCCTCGATCTTAGGCAAATCGGCCTCCGTAATGGGAACAGGTGAGTCGATGTCGTAATAAAACCCGTTCTCGATACTCGGTCCGATGCCGAACTTCACACCCGGATACAACTCCTGCAACGCCTCGGCCAGCAGGTGCGAAGAGGTGTGCCAAAACACATCCTTAGCACCCTCGTCGTCCCACTTCAACAGGCGCAAAGAGCTGTCCTGCGTGATCGGCGTCATCAAATCCTGCACCACGCCATTCACTTCGGCCGCCAGCACGTCGTTGGCCAACCTGGGACTAATGCTTTCGGCAACCTGCATCGCCGTCACCGGAGCCTCGTACTCCCGCGTATTCCCATCGGGGAAGGTTATTTTGATAATGTCTTTCATATCAATTAATTTCGGCATCTATCGTTTTTGCCATCTCGTCGAGCTTAGACTCCAACGTTTCGAGCTGATTTATCAAGGTACTTATCCAGCCTCCTTGGGCCGTTTCCACCAGATATCGCGCGATGTGGGGACTCGCCGCCATAAGAGCGAACTGTCGAACAATATCCGTCCCCTCGAACACCTCCTCCACCATATCCCGCTCCACACTGTCATCATACATACCCTGTATTCTAATTTTTTCATCATTGTACGCCATCTCGTTACTGTCGCAGGCTACCATCAAATCATACACTCCAAAGAGGTCGACCAAAAACGATTGATCCTTTATGGATCGGATGGCATCGGACGATCGAAGTACCTCTAACGCATTTGTGGTCCCGGGGTGCAGAGGGCTACCCTGAATATTTATATATTTTCGAAGCGTATCTATGGGTACGGCATTGGGGTTGTCTATATAGAGCCTGAGTGCCCTGGCTCCATTTTTCAAATACTCGAACCACTCTTTTCTGGCTCTCGCCTGACCGGCGTTCTGCTCCAGCTCTATCTTGACCATCTCCAACAGGTGGCGTGCCTCCCTCTTCTGGGCACCGCGCTGGATCAGCGAACTGCCCCCAAATGTGATAACGATCCCAATCACAACAGTGGCCAGCTGACGAAAGAAATCGCCCGCCTTCCAGCTGCTCATAAACCGACCAAACCCGCTCATAACTCGCTCTTTGAAAAATCAATAGTCCTCTCGTCGCCCTTCTCGCGCTCATAATGCTTCAACGGATTACGCGAAATCTCCTCCCAAGTTTTTCTGTTCCGCACAATATCCATCGCCGCATAAACAGCCGCCCTCATCGAGTCGGCACTCGCAACCCCCTTGCCCGCAATATCGAACGCCGTCCCGTGATCGGGACTGGTGCGCACAACACTCAACCCCGCCGTAAAATTCACCCCGTCCGGAGCCAAAGCCTTAAACGGTGCCAACCCCTGGTCGTGATACATAGCCAACACGGCATCGTAACGGTCGGTATTCAAAAATACCCCATCCGCCGCCAAAGGCCCGAACGCCAAAATCCCATTCTTATAGGCCTGTTCTGTGGCGGGTTTGATAACCTCCTCCTCGTCGCTCCCCAGCAACCCGTTCTCGCCCCCGTGAGGATTCAACGCCAAAACGGCAATGCGCGGCTTAACCACCCCGAAATCGCGCACGAGCGAATCGTTCAAAATACTCAGCTTCTCAGCAATCTTGTCCCTCGAAATCGCGCCCGGAACATCCACCAAAGCCATATGAACGGTCACCAAAGCAACCCGCAACCCATCCGAAGTCATCACCATCAACGGGCGTCCATCGAACTGCGTCCCGAAAAACTCAGTGTGCCCGATAAACCCGAAATCGGCAACAAACTCCTTACAAATCGGCGCAGTCACAATAGCATCCAACTCGCCCCTCTTATAAGCCTCCGTCGCCCGCTGCAAAGCCTTAACTGCGCTCTCACCCGTCGATCCGGTCGGCACCCCGGGCTCGAAATCCACATCCCCCGTGTCGACTATCGGAGGCAAAACAAACTCCTGGCCCGCATAAAAAGCGGCGGCTTTCTTCGACCCGTAAACCGTAAACTCGGCCAACTCGCCCATTCGCCCATCGGCCAACGCTTTCAATATGACTTCCCACCCGATCCCCGCAACATCACCCTGGGTGATCCCTATTCGTAACTTGTTTCCCATAATTGGCAAAGATAGAAAAAAAATATCACCTCCTGCGAAACTCGGAGCAAATAATCGCCGCCGCCACAGCCACATTCAACGACTCGCCACCTCCCAAACGCGGAACCGAAAGCCGCTCGGTCGTCAACCGAGCCACCGCAGGCGAAATGCCGCCGCCCTCGTTCCCCAAAACAACTATGCCTCCGCGCGAAAGGGCAGCATCGTAAACGCTGTATCCATCCATAAAAGTGCCGTAAACATCGCCCCCCACAGCCGCTATCATATCCGAAAGCTCCCCATAATGCACCCTCACGCGAGCCAGCGACCCCATTGTAGCCTGCACCACCTTCGGCCCCCAAACATCGGCCGTGCCACGACTGCACATAATGTCACAAATGCCGAACCAATCCGCCAACCTCACAATCGTGCCCACATTGCCCGGATTCTGAACATCGTCCAAAGCGAGCACAAGAGAGCCCCTCAACCCCTCGGCCGAAAACTCCCACCCGGGCATCTCCACCACCGCCAGCACCTCGGTCGGTGTTTTCAAGTGGCTGATGCGCGCCATCTCCGCCGGGGAAATATGTTCGCCGTCAGTCGCAGTCGAAAAAAGATGTCTCAACGTAAACCCGCCGCGGACAAACTCCTCAACCCCCTTGCGCCCCTCGACAACAAACACACCAGCCTCGTCCCTGGCCCTCTTATCGGCCAACGACCTGACAAACCGCATCTCGTGTTTAGTCATAAACCCTCCTTTCGGCAAGATAAAGCCCCCCGACAATAAGCACCAACCCCGCCAAAGCCACCCAAGTGACAGCCTCGCCCAGCACCAACCACGCCGCAACCATCGTGAAAACGGGATTGAGATAGATATAACTGCTCGACCGAACCACCCCGACCTCGCGTATCACACGGTTCCAAACCGCAAAACACACCAACGACGCAACCAACCCCAAAAACAACAAATTGCCCCAAACCATCGGTTCGGCCAAAACCCCGAAATCCCAACTCCGCGTCCTAAACGCCAAAAACGGCACAATCGTCGCCAACCCCCAAAAGAAAACCTTGCGCGTAATAAACATAATGCCATAACGCTCCGTCAACCGCCTCATCACCAAACTGTAAACCGCCCACGAAACCGCCGCGGCAATAGACAGCACATCACCCCACGGACTCAACCGCAAAACGAAACTGCCATTGAAAACCATCAACCCCACACCCAGCAAAGCCACCGCCGTGCCGATCCAAAAAGCCCATCCCATTCGCCCCCGAAACCCCAGCAAAGCAGTCCAAACCGGAGCCGTGCAAACCAGCAACGACACATTGCCTGCCGCAGTAAACTCCAAAGCCGTGTTCTCCGTCACAAAATAAAACGACCCGCCCGTGAACCCCAACACGACAAACAACAACTCGTCCCTGAAAGAGTCGGCCCACAACCGCCTCGGAGCGAAAAAAATAATAACCAAATAGGCCAGCAAAAACCGATAACTGAAGATCTCCACAGGCGACAACCCGCCGAGTATCAACAACTTGGTAGAAACAAACGTCGTCCCCCACACCCCGATGGTGAGGATGGCCAACAAGTGCCACCAGCCCTTAAAATATGAACTGCGAGCTGATCTCACGATAGCTGTAAACCCGATCTATGGTCTCCGCAAAAATATCGGCCACGCTCAGCACGGTGAATTTACTGTGGTCTTCTCCCTCTTTAAGCGGAATGGTGTCGGTGATGATAACCTCCTGCAAAACGCTGTCGTTGATCCTGTCGTACGCCGGCCCACTAAGCACCGGATGGGTGGCCACGGCACGTACACTGGCAGCACCGCGATCGCTCAGCATCTGCGCCGCCAGGGTCAGCGTCCCCGCAGTGTCTATCATATCGTCCAGGATAACCACATTCTTTCCCTCCACGTCGCCTATCGCCGTCATCCGTGCCACCTCCCCTGGCTTTTCCCGTTGCTTATGCGAAACGATCATAGGAACCCCCAAATGTTTGGAGTACGCACTGGCCCGCTTAGCACCTCCCATATCGGGAGCGGCAATAGCCAAATTGTCGATATTAAGTCGCTCCAAATAGGGCACGAAAATCTTGCTCGCATAGAGATGATCCACCGGAATATCGAAAAAGCCCTGGATCTGGTCGGCGTGCAAGTCCATAGTCATAATCCGATCAACCCCCGCGGCAGTCAGCAAATTAGCCACCAACTTCGCCCCGATCGACACCCGCGGCTTATCCTTGCGGTCCTGCCGCGCCCAACCGAAATAGGGGATCACGGCAATCACCTTGTGAGCACTCGCCCTCCGCGCCGCATCGATCATCATCAACAGCTCCATAAGGTTGTCGGCGGGCGGATTGGTAGACTGCACCACAAACACGGTACACCCGCGAATGGTCTCGTTGAACGAGGGCTGAAACTCGCCGTCGTTGAAATTAATGCACGACGACTCGCCCAGCGTCGTGCGATAACGCGCCGCAATCATCTCGCCCAAAGGCCTGGAATTGCGACAAGCAAAGATTTTAAGTGTATGATGACCCATTTCTAAAACTAATAACTAATAACTAAAAATTATACGTTCTCTTCGATAAAGTTCAAAATCTCCTCTTTGCCGAGTTGCTTCTCCGACGAGGTGACAAACACCGGCGGCAACTCCTCCCAATACCTCGACAACTCGGCACAATATCTGTCGACATTAGCCCTCAAAGCATTCACCCCCAACTTGTCCGCCTTGGTAAACACAATCCCGAACGGCACCCCCTTCTCGGCCAACATAATCATAAAATCGAGGTCAATCTTCTGCACCTCGTGCCTCACATCCACCAGCACAAACAAAAACCACAACTTCGCAGAGCCCTCGATATAGTCCTCGATGATCCCTCCGAACCCCGCCCTGACAGACTTCGACGCCCGCGCATAACCATAACCCGGCAAATCGACGAGATACCAACCGTCGTTGATCGCAAAATGGTTTATCAGCCGCGTCTTCCCCGGAGTACCCGACACCTTGGCCAACCGTGCTCCGGTCAGCATATTGATGAGCGACGACTTACCCACATTGCTCCGCCCGATGAAGGCGAACTCGCGCATCCCGTCGGCCGGAATCTGGCTCACCTTTCCGCTCGAGAATGCAAATCTGGCCGAAGAAATCTTCATAAATCTATCTTAGCTCGGACACCGCTCCGTGCTCTGTGCCGGAATTTCCTCCGCAGGTTATCCTTGCCTGGGTGCTTCGAGCGAGCTTCCCTCCTTTTGCTTCGCAAAATTAGTCGGGCGATTTCGTTACCGGTTTTTCTGTCGTCTCTCGGCAATCCAAGCGAGCTTGATTGCCCTCGTTCCTAAGAAAACTCCCCTCCGTTCTCTCGGCTTCGCCGACCGGCTCGGCTAAAATGCTTCGATTCGCAACCGACCTCCGCTATGGCCTCTTCACTCTCAATTCTCAACTCTCAATTTTCTTGAACACGATCGACGAATTGTGGCCCCCGAAGCCGAAAGTGTTGCTCATAGCATACTTCACCTCGCGACGCTGAGCCGCGTTAGCCGTCAAATTCAACTTGGGATCGATAGCCGGATCGAGATTTTGCAAATTGATCGTCGGAGGAATAACACCCTCCGTCAACGCCATAATCACCGCCTGAGCCTCCACAGCCCCAGCCGCACCCAACAAGTGGCCCGTCATCGACTTCGTAGCCGAAATGTTCAAGTCATAAGCCTTATCGCCAAACAACTTCTGGATAGCCATCAGCTCCGGACCATCGCCAGCAGGAGTGGAAGTGCCGTGAACATTGATGTAATCGATCTCGTTAACCGAAATCCCACCGTCCGCCAAAGCGTTCACCATCGCCCCCTTACCCTCGGGATGGGGCGCGGCATAGTGATAAGCATCACCGCTAATACCCCCGCCCACAATCTCGGCATAAATCTTCGCCCCCCTCGCCTTAGCGTGCTCATACTCTTCCAAAATAATAGCCCCCGCTCCCTCGCCGATAACAAACCCGTCCCGATCGACATCGAACGGTCTCGATGCGGATTTCGGGTCGTCATTGCGCGTCGACAACGCCTGCATAGAATTAAACCCGCCAACAGCCGCCTCATTCACCCCCGCTTCCGAACCTCCCGTGATAATAATATCCGCCACACCCCTGCGAATCCAATTAAAAGAGTCGATCAGCGCGTGATTAGCCGACGCACACGCCGACACCGTGCAATAATTGGGTCCCATAAACCCATATTTCATCGAAATATAGCCCGCCGCTATATCCGGAATCATCATTGTAATAAAAAACGGACTGAAACGCGGGGTTCCATCCCCTTGCGCAAAAGCCCGTGCCTCCTCAAAAAACGACTTCAAACCCCCAATACCCGACGCCCAAATCACACCCGCGCGCTCCACATCCACTTTCTGCGGGTCTATCCCGCTATCCTCCATCGCCTCCGCCGCCGCAACAAGAGCAAACTGGGTGAACAAATCGTACCTCCGTACCTCTTTTCTGTCGAAATAGTTCGCCCCGTCGTACCCCTTCACCTCGCAGGCAAACCGAGTTTTGAACTTATCCGCATCGAAACGCGTAATCGGTCCCGCACCGCTGACCCCCTTTTTTAAGTTATCAAAGTACTCAGCCACGCTGTTCCCCAGCGGATTGAGGGTGCCCAACCCCGTAACAACAACTCTCCTGTCTGCCATTGGTTTTAAGTGAAAAGTGAAAAACTGAAAACTAAAAAACCACCATCGGGGAGAGATATGAACCTCGCCCCGACAGTAGATCTATGGAAAATTTACTTCGTCTTCTCCTCTATATAGCTGATAGCATCCCCGACCGTGGTGATCTTTTCGGCATCTTCGTCCGGAATCTGGATCGAAAATTCCTTTTCGAACTCCATAATCAGCTCGACGGTATCCAAACTGTCGGCTCCCAGGTCGTTGGTGAAACTTGCCGCAGGCACGATTTCAGCCGCATCGACAGCCAATTTGTTTTTGATGATCTCTACAACTTTGTCTTTTACGTTCGACATAACAATATAAGTTTAAGTTAAAAAATTGCGCTTTTCTCTCGAAATTTGGGGCAAAGGTAATGTTTTTTTCTTAATTTCGCCAATTATGATGCGAATCGCAATTTTTGCCTCGGGTTCCGGCAGCAATGCCGAGCGGATCATCGAACATTTTGCCTCTTCCGACCTGGGACGGGTGGTGCTATTGCTCTCCGACAACCCCAATGCACGTGCCTTGCAGAGAGCTTCCGATCGAGGTGTGCCGGCCCACTTCTTCTCCGATTGGGCGGAAGCAATGGGTCTGTTGCAGGAATATAACATAGACTATATCGTTCTGGCGGGATTCTTGCGGCTTGTTCCAAGTGCCGTTCTCGATAAGTTTAAAGAGAAGATAGTCAACATCCATCCTGCCCTGCTACCCGCCTATGGAGGCAAGGGAATGTACGGCGACCGTGTGCACAGGGCGGTGATCGCGGCAGGCGAAAAGCAGAGCGGCATAACCATTCACAGAGTCAATGCCCGATACGACGAGGGAGACATCCTGGCGCAATTCACCTGTCCCGTTCTGCCCGACGATACCGTCGAAACGCTGGCCGAAAGGATCCACGCGCTGGAACACACCCATTTTTCGGAAATTATTGAAAAAGACATAAAGTTATGAAACTGCTTCTGATCTCCAACTCCACCACGGCCGGACAGCCCTATTTGCAGTGGCCGATCGAGCACATCCGCAAATTCCTGGGATGTGTCGACAGTGTCGCTTTCGTGCCTTATGCGGCCGTGACGTTCAGCTACGACGAATACGAGGCTAAGGTCCAAAAAGCATTCGAGCCTCTGGGCATCGAAGTCCACAGCGTTCACCGACAAGCCGACCCTGCACTCGCGATTCGTGAAGCCGAAGCGATAGTGGTGGGCGGCGGCAACACCTTTGCCCTGCTCAAAACGATGCACGAGCAGGGACTGACCGAGGCGGTGAGGATGGCGGTCTCGGAGCTGAATGTCCCTTATGTGGGTTGGAGCGCGGGCAGCAACGTGGCCTGCCCGACCATCTGCACCACCAACGATATGCCCATCCTCGAACCGGCCTCTTTCGCCGCGGCGGGGCTAATCCCGTTCCAGATAAATCCCCACTATCTCGACGCCCATCCCGACGGTCATGCAGGCGAAACACGCCAGCAGCGCATCGAGGAGTTCATCGAAGCCAATCGCTCCGTCACCGTTGCGGGGCTGAGAGAAGGCTGCCTTTTGGAGGTGGATGGCGAGAAGTTGCACCTTGTCGGTTCGCGCCCGATGCGCATCTTCCGCCACGGCCACTCTCCGCGCGAGGTCAACCCGGGGGAAGATATGGGATTCCTATGGGCCTGACCCAGGTTATAGGCAATCGGGGAGAGGACGCGGCGACGGAGTGGCTGATGGACGAGGGGTTCGTCATAGTGGCGCGCAACTGGCGCGACGGACGCTATGAGATAGACATCGTTGCCCAACGGTTCGACACCATCCACTTCATCGAGGTGAAAACGCGCGGCGCAGAGAGTTGGGAAACGCCCGAGCAGACTATGACGGTGGCCAAGCAACGCGCCTTTCGCCGCGCCGTGAGGGCTTATCTCGATATTCACCGCACCGACCTCGAACCCCAAATGGATATGATAGCCATCGACACCACGCCCTCCGGCCACGTGGACAGCCTGCGCTACATCCCCAATGCGGTGATAAGCCGATGGTGAGGAGCTACTTCCGCGCCACGCCGCTCACAAATTCGGCCAATTCGGGGTTGCCGCTGTCGAGAACTGTGGCGCGCGTACCCTCCCAACTTTTCAGGCCATTGTGCAGAAACACTATTTTCTCGCCGATCTCCACCACCGAGTTCATATCGTGCGTATTGATGATGGTCGTCATTCCATATTCGTGGGTAATTTCGCTGATAAGCTGGTCGATCAACCCCGCCGTGATGGGGTCCAATCCCGAATTTGGTTCGTCGCAAAACAAATAACGGGGGTTCATCACGATAGCACGCGCAATCGCCACCCTCTTTATCATCCCGCCGCTCAACTCGCTCGGATATAGCCCATTAGCATCTTTAAGCGCAACCCTGTCCAGACAAAAATTGACCCTGTCCGACTTTTCGGCCTCGCTGCGGTCGGTGAACAGGTCGAGCGGCAAGCGAACGTTCTCCTCCACCGTCGAGCTGTCGAGCAACGCCCCACCCTGGAATATCATCCCCATCTGCTGGCGAATGGCCCTCAAACCGCGCGTGTCGAGGCGCGAAAAACAGACGTCGTCGTACCACACCTCGCCCTTTTCGGGCCGGAGCAATCCCACCAAACACTTCATCAGCACCGTTTTGCCGGAGCCGCTTCGACCGATTATCAGGTTGGTTTTTCCGCGCTCGAAATCGACCGAAATGCCCCTCAGCACCTCGTGCCCCTCGAAACTTTTGGTTATGTCTGTCGCGCGAATCATTTGGAAAGTTTTTTAATTTCCGAACTAATATCAGCGATAATATCTTTGTTTTTAATTTCTTTTTTGTCTCCAACTTTTTCAGAGAACAGATAGAAAACTTTACCTCCGAAAACTTCGGTAAATTTCAGATGAGTCTCGGCCTGCAAGGCATATTCTTTGAAAATTTCGGGCAACTGGATACCGGCATTTACGGGCTTAATCTGCAACCCTATATAGTGATCCCCAACCTTTATAAAAAAATCGACATTAAACAGTCTGTCCCATTCATCAGGTGCAGGCTCGATTTTTACTCCCAAGATATTTTGAAGTTGCCCATAAATAGTTTGAATCTCTGTCATATACCCTTCGTATGTTCGGTCGATAACCATCTGAAACATATAATCGACGCAATCTTGCTCCGTCACCTCAGAGACTTCAGACTGAATGACTTCTGTGATTTTGACATACAGTTTCTTGCCTAATTCCTCGATATGCTCCTTGGGCTTAACATTATTAAAATAATAATTACGCCACTCTTCGAGTGAGCCTGGTGAACAGTTGGTTGCGTATGGATTCGGATGTCGCACCGACATTCCTTTTGAAATTCAACTGAAAACGATTCATCGCGCTGTTCAATATCCACTCTTTTGCCATACCCTATGCTCGTAATTTATTTTGTTCCACCCATTTTGCGTAACTGGTCTTGTCTATTTTCGATCCGAATTGCATCTTTTTAACATCGACTTTCTTATTCAGTGCGTGCGGGTCTTTGAAAACATAAGGCAACCGACCAATCTCCTCATCGAAGTTCATCGGCTTTGCGACAGATTTCAAAAAATCATATTGCGTCCCCATTAAGTCGGTTTGTGTTGCACCGACCTTCTCTTTAATGGTCGAAATAAATTCAGGATTAATCTCGTACCCTATCGAATTTCTGTCGAGATTTTTTGCCGCCAATGCGGTCGTTCCGCTTCCCAAAAACGGGTCGAGCACGGTTTCGCCGACAAACGAAAACATCTTGATCAACCGATGCGGTAAAGTCTCAGGGAACATCGCAATATGTTCGCTCTGCCGTGCTCCGGCAAAATTCCAATGCCCGGCAAAAAAAGTATTCCACTCCTCCGGCGTCATTTTCGACCACTCTTTCTGTTCGACTGTCGGCTTAGGTGCATCGCCAAGCTTCTTGAAAATCAGAATAAATTCATAATCCAACTTAACAATCCCATTTCGCGGAAACGGATAAGAACCCATCTGAACTCCGCCGCCCGACGAATTGGATGTTGTGACCTTTTGCCAAATAATTGCACCCATATAGTCGAACCCAAGGATCTCGCAAAACTTAATAATCTCCTCACGAATGGGAATAACCTTATATCGACCATAATAAACCGAACGGGCAAACTGATCGCCGATGTTCACACACAGCCGACATCCGTTGTAAAGCACACGATAGCACTCCTTCCAAACAAGGTTCAGATTGTTAATGTAGTTTTCATAGTCGCTGTGAAAACCGATCTGCTCATCTGTCCCATAATCTTTGAGCTGCCAATAGGGTGGCGATGTGACGACCAAATGTACAGATTTGTCCATAACGTCGGCCATGTTGCGACCATCGCCCGTAATTATAGTATGTTTTGTCCCTCTCATCATATCAACAACCACTGGGTGAGGATCAGGTTGAAAAGCAAAATTGTTATCGAGCTGGCGACAACGGCACTCGTGGCACTGCGGGCAACCTCCAACGAATTGCCCCGAGCATAATACCCGTAAAACGCCGAAACCGAAGTGATAATAAAAGCAAAAACCGCCGTCTTAACCAACGCATAAACAATCGAATGGGGCCGAAAATCGTAATGCAACCCCTCAGTAAAATCACCAGGCATCACTATCCCCGTGAAAATCGAAATCATATAACCCCCCAAAACCCCGATCAAAATGCTCATTATGCACAAAAACGGAAAAAACAAAACCGCACCCACAACCTTCGGCCCGATAAGATAACTGGCCGAATTGACCCCCATCAACTCCAAAGCGTCAATCTGCTCCGTTATCCGCATCGTCCCGATCTCCGACGCAATACTCGACCCAACCTTACCCGCCAAAATAAGTGCGACCACCGTCGACGAAAACTCCAAAATCATAGTCTCGCGCGTAGCATAACCGATAAGCATCCGCGGAATAAAGCCCGATTCGAGATTGATCGCCATCTGCAACGTCACCACCGCCCCCATAAAAGCCGAAATAATGGCGGTGATGATGATAGAATTAAAACCGATGCTCTCCATCTCCATCAACACACGTCGAACGTAGATACGACCCTTCTCGGGACGCGAAAAAACACGACCCATCAACACAAAATAGAGCCCTATCTGCTCAAGAAACCTCCTCAAAATCGACATACTCGCCAACTTTTTCACGCACCCGCCTCTGTGGTTCGGTGCGCCTTTCGACACTTATCTCGCCCTCCTTCTTACTATTGCTCCGCCGCTTTGCTCCCCGCACAGCGGCATCGTACTGCTCGGCCTGTCTTCTCAAAAACCGTGCAAACACCGCCCGCAGGACCAACCCCGCAAACCAAAAAATAACCAGCGTTATAAATATGAACTTCAAAAAAACCATCACTCGATATCCCTCCAATTCTGTTTACCCACAATAGTCCCGCCATACAACTCCACCACCCCATAGCGCGCACGAAGCATCGTTATCATAGTCGTGGCGTCCATATTATAAACCCGCACAGGCGGCGCGGTACCGAACCACAAGTGTTGCACGAGGTCGGAAACAGGAGTCGACGTAACCAACACCGTCTTTTCGCCCCTCCTCGCAACAACGGCAAAGCGCATCGCCATTTCGGGCGTGATGTGCTCCAACCGGCTCGCCACCAAAATGTAAACCCTGCCCGCCGTGCTCAGCAGTTCGTGGGTGCCCTCGCCCTGAGAATCGAAAATGGCAAATTGCCTGAGCGCAATATCGCTCCCCGCCTCCTCGATATACCGAGCCTCATAGAGATCGACCCCGCGCCGAAAAGGCAAAAAGTCTACCGGCGGCAAATGCAAAAAGCACCAAACCCCCAACCAAACCGACAGCCCGAAACTCACCCCCATAACCGCCCACTCAAACCACCTGACCGGCCTAACGGCGAGCCCCCGATGCTTAACATCGGCCCAAAAAGCGAGAGCGAAAATCAACAAAACGACATTCTTGCCGAACGAAACCCACGGCCCCACCTTCAGCAAATCGCCGAAACAACCGCAATCCTCCACCGGCAACACCGTCGCACTCAGCAATGTGACAACGGTAAAACACCCCATAAAAGCCAACGTCACAATGGAAATCAGCCGCTTTTTAACCCCCGCCAACAGTAACAACCCGAGCGAAAGCTCCACCCCGCAAAGCAAAAAAGCCGCTCCGAGTTCGAACCAATCGGGGAAGGCACCCACGCCCCAAACTTGCAGATAATCACCCACCTTCAACGCCGTGCCCCACGGATCAACGATCTTTGCCGCGCCCGACACCACGAACGTCAAACCCAACAACAGACGACAAACTATGACAATAAACGACTTTTTGACCTTCATAACAACTCTGTGATCTTCCTAAAAACCTCCTCGCGGCCCATCATCTCCCCTTGCCCGTCGGAGCAGTCGACTATTCTCAAAGTCGGGTCGCACAAAGCCGCCTCCAAATAGACCTCACGCACCCGTCGTTGAAGTTCGAGCGAAGATTCGTGCACATCCTTACCCCCATCCAAATAGCCCCTGTCTCCCCTGTCGGCAGCAAGCCGCTGCTCGGTGAACCGGAAAGGCACATCCAAAAACAACGAAACATCGGGCCGCGGAACGCCATAAATCTCAAACTCTAACTCCAAAATCCAATCCCTCAACCGTCTGCGCTCATCCGCATCGTCGACCTTAGCGCACTGGTACCCCACATTGGAGTAAACATACCTGTCCAAAAACACCCACCTGCCCTCATCCAGCCACCGCCGCAAAACAGGTGCCGCCTCGCGCCTGTCTCCGGCAAACAACAAAGCCAACGTATAAGGCTCCACGTCGATATCGCCCCGAAGAAACCTTGCGATGCTCTCCCCATAAAAAGGCGTATCGAACCGCGGAAAGTGCAAATACCCGGTATCGAACCCCTCTTCGGAAGCCCGTTTGGCAAGCATCCTCATCTGGGTCGATTTGCCCGACCCGTCCAATCCTTCTAACACTATCAGCGGCATAACATCTTAACTCCTTTCCCAACAGCTTCGGCCAAAAAAGCGGCCTCGGCCTCCGTATTATAAATCCCAAATGAGGCGCGACAAACGCTCCGCAACCCCAACCGCTCGACCAACGGCTGGGCGCAGTGCATCCCCGTGCGAATAGCAACCCCCTGCTTATCGAGTATCGCACCCAAATCGCCGCAATGGACCCCGTCCACACTAAACGCCAAAATCGGTGCCCTATTATCCATCGACCCGTAAATCGTCAAACCATCTATCTGCGACAAACCATCCACCGCCCGACGCAACAACATCTGTTCATAACCCTCCACACCATCCCACTGTCCCAACCACTCTATCGCCGCCGCCAACCCTATCGCGCCGACATAATTGGCCGTACCAGCCTCGTGCCGAAACGGAATATCGGCATACCGCGCCCCCTCGAAAGTCACACCCCCGGGCGCGACCATATCGCCCCCGCCCATCAACGGCGGCAACGCTTCGAGCAACTCCCGCCGGCCCCACAACATCCCGATGCCCGTCGGCCCATAAAGCTTATGCCCCGAAAAAGCGTAAAAATCGCAATCCAGCTCACCCACATCCACCCCTCCGTGAACCGCTCCCTGGCACCCGTCCACAACGACCAAAACACCGTGCGAACGGGCAACCCCGATAAGCTTTTTCAAATCCGGCCGCACCCCCAACACATTGGAACACTGGGTGACGGCCAAAACTCGCGTACGCGAATCAATAAGCCTTTCGAACCTCTCCACATCCAACCCTCCTCCCTCGTCCGGCTCCAACACACGCAACTCCCGCCCCGCCATCTGCCACGGCACGATGTTGGAGTGGTGTTCCAGCGCACTGACAACCACATTGTCGCCCTCACCGACCACCGAAGAGCAAAGTCCCCGCGCAACAATATTGAGCGACGCCGTAGCCCCCGAGGTAAAAACCACCTCCTCGCTGTGACGGGCCCCGATGAATTTCCGAACCACATCTCTGGACTGTTCATACCTTTCGGTACACCGGTCGGCCAAAAAATAGTCGGCACGGTGAACATTGGAATTGTACTCCCGATAAACCTCTTCCATTGCGGCCAACACGGCCAAAGGAGTCTGTGCCGTGGCGGCATTGTCCAGATAAACCAACGGCCGTCCATAGACCCGCTGCCCCAAAATGGGGAAGTCGGCGCGAACAGCCTCTATGTCAAACGGTCGCATAAAACAGTTTCAAATAGTAATCCTCCTTAGCCCTCATCACCCTGCGCTCCCCCACACTTCTATCCCCATACCCACACAAGTGCAACACCCCGTGGACCATCACCCGCCGCATCTCGACCCGCGGGTCGGCCCAAAAAATCTCCGCATTCTGCCGCACGGTCTGTGGATCGATAAACACATCGCCGCCGACAACATCACCATCCGAATAGTCGAAAGTTATCACATCGGTCGGATAGTCGTGGCCCAAAAACTGTCGATTGGTCTCCAACATCCGCTCCGGAGAGCAAAACACAAAATTCACCGCCCCCAGCCTCCGCCCTTCCGAAACAACCACCCGTTCCAACCACTTCGCCGTCCGCCCCCGTTGAGAGGGCCGAAAATCGGTCCCGTCGCCGTGAAAACCGATCACCTCAGCCGCGCAATAAAGTTGTTGATATTGGCCTCCATCACTTCGAGCCTGTCCGGAGATGTGTCGGGCACGAACTTCTCTCCCACTATGTGCTCATACAGCTCGACGTACCTCGCCGAAATGCTCTCCACAACCTCGTCCGTCATCTCCGGAACCGTCTCGCCCGAGCGGCCCTGAAAGCCGTTCTCCATCAACCACTCCCTGACAAACTCCTTGGACAACTGACGTTGAGGTTCGCCGCGATCGAACCGCTCCTGGTAACCGTCGGCGTAAAAATACCTCGACGAGTCGGGCGTATGTATCTCGTCTATCAGCGTAATCTCGCCATTCCGATGTCCGAACTCGTATTTGGTGTCGACCAAAATCAACCCCCGCTCCGCCGCCATCTCGCTCCCGCGCGCAAACAGCCGCAAAGCATAATCCTCCAAAACAGCATAATCCTCGGCAGACACCAACCCCTTTTTTATAATATCTTCTTTCGAAATATTCTGGTCGTGCGCCCCTATCTCCGCCTTGGTTGTCGGAGTGACAATAGGCCGGTCGAACCGCTGATGCTCCCTCATCCCATCCGGCAACCGAACACCGCAAATCTCCCTCGCCCCATCCCTGTAATCGCGCCACGACGAGCCGGTCAAATAGTTTCTGACGATCATCTCGACCGGAAAAGTCTCGCACCTCCACCCCGCCGTCACCATCGGGTCGGGCGAAGCTATCTTCCAATTAGGGCAAATATCGGCCGTCGCATCGAGGAACTTAGCCGCAATCTGGTTCAACACCTGACCCTTATAAGGGATCCCGCGCGGCAACACCACATCGAAAGCCGAAATTCGGTCGGTGACAACCATAACCAAAAAATCGTCTATCGAATAGACATCCCTCACCTTGCCCACATAGAGCCCCGTCTGCCCGGGAAAACTAAAATCTGTCTTTGTTATCGCTTCTTTCATTATCATCAAACGCTTTTACTATCTCCTTAACCAATCTGTGGCGAATAATGTCCTTACTGTCGAACTCGATTATCGAAATCCCCTTTATCCGGCCCAGCATCCCCATAGCCCTGCTCAGTCCGGAGTCGGAGTGACGAGGCAAATCTATCTGGGTCAAATCGCCCGTCACCACAAACTTCGCGCTCGGCCCCATTCGGGTGAGAAACATCTTCACCTGACCCAGCGTCGCATTCTGCGCCTCGTCCAGAATAACGAACGCATTATCCAACGTTCGCCCACGCATAAAAGCCAGCGGAGCTATCTGCACCGTGCCCTCCTCCAAATATTTAGCCAACTGTCCACCCGGCACCATATCGCCCAAAGCATCGTACAGCGGTTGAAGATAGGGATCCAATTTCTCCTTCATATCGCCAGGCAAAAACCCCAGCTTCTCGCCCGCCTCCACAGCCGGACGGGTCAGAATTATCCTCTTTACGCTTTTATCCTTCAACGCCTTCACCGCCAGCGCAATCGCCGTATACGTCTTCCCCGACCCCGCGGGCCCGACGGCAAACATCAAATCGCTCTTTTCGCACGCCTCGACCAACTTCTTTTGATTCTTGGTCCGCGCACGTATCGCCTGGCCCCCGACACCGAACAAAATGGCGTCCGCATCGGGCGAAACCTCTGCCGAACCACCGCCCCCGAACGTCTGCCCAACCACCTCTTTGGAGATATGGCGGTACTTCTTGACATACTCGGTCAACGCTCCCAAACGCCGCTCGAACCGCTCCACCTCCTCTTTTTGACCCAGCACCTTCACCACACTGCCCCGAGCTATGGCCTTCACTTTGGGAGAGAGGCGGACGATCTCGTCCCAATTCACACCCCCCACGCCGTAAAACTCGCGCGGGTCGACCCCCTCCAACTTTATCTCTTTTTCGATCATCTAAAACTCGTGTTCGGCTTTCGCGCCGTGCCGGAATTTCCTCCGCAGGTTATCCTTCGTCTGAGCACTTCGGGCGAACTTCCCTCGTATTTTGAATATACTCGGGTGATTTCCCCTTCGTTCTCTCGCGCCACACAGGCCGCGCGACCGGCTCGGCTAAAATGCTGCGGTTCTTCCGCCACGGCGCTTGGTCTACACACTGTCGCTAAAAATTCGTAACTCGTAATTAAAACAAAACCCCAACACCGACGCTCCAACCACTCAGCGATCCACGGACACTCTGCACCGCCGAATGACCATTGTCTATATTGCTCCTGAGCTTGCCGAACTCGCCGTGATAACGACCCTCGATGAAAATCAACCCCAAATTCACCCCCGCCCCGACGGCATACCCAACAGCCGGCCGCTCGGGACTCATCTCGCTGTCGCCGTCGGAAGTGTTGAACCGCGTCATCACATTCACCACCGGCCCCGCGTGGACATTAACCATCGCCAGACGGGCACTCACCAAAAGCGGAATGTCGATGGTGTTCATCCTTGTCTTGAACTCGCCGTTGGGCGGAGTATTCACCTTCACCGTATTCTGCCCATAGACAATTTCGGGCTGGAAGAACAGGCCCCCGATGCCGAAATTGACCAACCGGATCTTCGAAACCACCCCCAGATTCCACCCCAGCCGCGAATCGGCCTCATAGTAGTCTTCCATCCTGATGTTCTGAGACCCGATGCCGACTCTCGCACCGAGTTGAACTTTTTGTGCCGAGGCAACTCCCGTCACCAACACGGCAATGGCGATAAAAAACAGCTTTCTCATAATGCCCCAAAGATAGTGAAAAAATAAAAAAGAGCCCCTTTCGGGACTCTTTTTATTTTGCGGCTCCGCCGCGCTTGTCGTAATGTTTTTGATATCGGCTCATAAACTTATCCACGCGACCGGCGGTATCGACCAACTTCATCTTGCCCGTATAGAACGGGTGGGAGGTGTTGGAGATTTCCATCTTATAGACGGGATAGGTTTCGCCGTTCACCTCGATTGTTTCTTTTGTCGAAACGGCGGACCTGGTCAAAAACACAACGTCGTTCGACATATCCTTGAAAGCCACCACGCGGTAGTTTTCGGG
>QMCE01000418.1_pt1 | contig 21756 bp, 18 predicted proteins | sample 1821851 | NCBI WGS metagenome assembly QMCE01 (sample SAMN09453174, study PRJNA476694) | Termite gut metagenome, whole genome shotgun sequencing project. | isolation source: worker | host: Odontotermes sp. | place: South Africa:Pretoria | collected 2016-01-28 | reverse complement strand
CACTTTTTAATGCTCGAAATATGTCCAATATTCCTGCGCTTAAAAAGAGCTCGCGCCTCGCCAGAGAACAAAATCCCTTATTTACGAACAAGTCCTTAGTCTCCAAGGGCTGTCACGTCATCCCGCCCAACATGTTTGAAAACCAGGAAAGAGGCGGACGGCCCGCCAGATGGGCGGATGCTCCTTTTTCAAGTCCGCCCGACCCCTGGAACTGAAAGACCCGTTTCGCTACATGGCCCCGGAAGGGGATATGCGCCATCAGGTTTTAAAAAGGCTGGCCGATGAAATAGAGAGCCTCGGACTGGAAGGGGATATCGCGGAACTGGGGGTTTTTCGCGGACGTTTCGCCCGGAAAATCAGAAAGCTGTTTCCTGGCCGGACCTTTTATCTTTTCGACACCTTCGAAGGTTTTGACGACGGGCAGTTGGCCCTGGAAAGCGAAAAATTCCCCCATATAAAGGCCGATTATATATCCCAGGCCTTCAAAGACACTTCGGTGGAAGCCGTTTTGGCGGAAATAGGGGATGTGGAACACTCGCGCCCGATGGAAGCGCGGTTATAAACAAGCCCTTTTAGCGGCTGGCCTTCCTTATCGCCTCTATGGCTTCTATGGCCATAAGCTGCCCGTCAAAATGCGCGGCGCCGGAAGAGAAAGGGTCGCGCAGAAAATCAAGGGCCTGCCTCATGGTCGAAACGTAAGGGGCTTCGGCCAGAGTCAGCCGCCCGTTTTGCGCATGATTTTCCACTTCCAGGAAATTTTCATCCTCGCCGAACACCATCGTGAGTGTCGGTCCTCTTTCCCAGATAAACCGCAAAAAACGCCGCGTTTCAGGCGCCCGGTTGGAAACAGAAAGGCGTATGGCAATACCGCCCGGCCCGCGCGCCAGGACTTCGGCCCCATTTTCCGCTTCATCCGGGGCCGTCAGGAGTTTGCGGCCGCCGTCCGCCAGATTTTTGAACCGCCGGGCCTCTTCGATTTTCAGCGGCGGCAACTCAAGTATGCATAAAATGTTCAAATAGTGCAACAGCAAATCCAAGAGCACGCCCCCGCCCGGCTCGTCCAGCCAGGGCCGTCGCGCGCTTTTTGTTTCCGTCTCGTTGTAGCGGCCTTCTATGCGCGATGGAGGAAGGGCGGGCATGGGGGAAAAGATTTTCGTGGAAGACGACAGGGGCGGCCCGTCTCCGGCGGCCCAGGCTGGCTTTAAGAGCGCCAGGAGGGGCCAGGCCTTGAAAAGGTAATAGTCGCCGCAGTAGAGGCGCGCGCCGGGATTGGCCGCCAAAGCCCTCGCCAGGCGCCGTCCCTCGCGCGCGGAAACGACCGCCGGCTTTTCCAGGTAAACGGGGTGTCCGCGCTCCATGAAGCCCAGGGTCTGTTCCAGGTGAAAACGGTTGGGCGACAGAATCAGGACCGGCAGACGGGCGGGAGCGTCCTCCAGTCTTTCCAGCCGCAACTGATCATCCGGCCTTTCCGGGGCCGGGCCGGGGTCATATATGAAGAAACGGCTTATTCCCAGGCCCTGGAGGGCCGGTTTTATTTTTTGCCTGAACACCGCCCCCGCGCCGCAGATCACGATGGAATCAGGCCGGCCCATGCTTCATCCTGTCCAGTATAATCCGGGTCAGAGTATCCGGGGTTCCCTGATATGGAGATGCGCCTTCAGGCTCATGACTGTAAAGGTAGCGGCGGGCCAGCCTGGCGCAGTGCGTGATGAAATTATGGCGCATGGTTTCGCTGAAACCTGATTTCAGGGCCCGGGAAACAGCCGCTTTGACCTGTTCAGCCCCTCCGCCTTCAAGCTGATATATTGCCCCCGAACCTTTCAGTTGGTTATGGCCCAGCATCAGCGTCGCCTTGCCCCTGATCAGGGCCACATAAGCGGTTTGGGACAAGATAGTCACAACCAGGTCGGAAAGGTCGATGATTTCGTTTATGTCCGCCTCCTGGACAATCAAGGCGCGGAGGAGCCGGAGGCTTTCCAGGTTTTCCGATTTCTTTATTGCCACTATGGGGTGCGGTTTGTAGACCAGGTTCCAGTCGTTTTCAGCCGCGGCCCGGTCGAGGGCGGTCAGAGCTTCAAGGGTTGAATCGAAGAACGGTGAATGCCAGGCGGCGGCCTGGGCCGTGTAGGGAACCAGGCCGGATTCGCAGTCGTTTTGTCCGGCATACAGAATCACCGGGCGGCCCGGAGCCAGCCGCGCCCGTAAAAGGCCTTTGACCGATATTTTCGGCTGCGCCTTGCGATTCTGACCGCTTTTTTTCAATCTCTCCAGATGCTCCGACATGGCCCGGACCTCCTCCCCGCTCACGGGGAGAGCGTTGAAATCCAGAGGGAAGCGGGCCGGAAGGCTTTCGCCCATTTGCCCTTCCTTGTCGAAGACGAAACTGCCTGGAAGCGGGCCGTATTCCATATAGATCAGCGGTATGTTTTCCTCTTCGGCACTGTGGCGGACGACGCTGTGAAAGGGATAGAACTGATTCCAGATAATTATGAGGCCGGGCCTGAACCTTGAAAAAAGACGCCGCGCGTACAGGTGAAACAGGGCCGCCATGCGGAGGGCCGACCTTTCGTCGAGGTCCTGGGGAAACATGTTCAGAAGGCATTCCCCAGCCTCCCGAATGAAACTTTTCCGCGCTATGAGGTCTTTCAGTTTGGCGGACAAGGGGCGGAGATTTCTTTTGGGCCGGACCTGCCGGAAGACGAGAGGGACCAGGATGGACGAATCCGGCGGGGGACATTCCGGCCGCCAGTGGCGGGGGTCGGCCTCATTTATCGTTATTATGTCCGCCCGCCCCTCCAGACGGCTTGCAAGGGCGCGCAGCCATTGGGCCGCCCTGGGCTCAAAGCTGTGAAAAGCTCCGAAGGCCAGAATAATGCGGGGGGGTTCAGTTCTCATCGTTTTGAGACTGGCGCAGGCCGAGAAGGAACTGGTCCAGCCAGCCGTGCATTATTCCGGTATGGGCCACTTCCACGGCGCCGTAGGTTTGGGCGGGAACGAAGATATTGAGGTCTCCCAGGTTGCGCGACAGGTTGTCGCGGCGGAAGCCGGAAAGGGTGACGACGCGGCCCCCCTTGTCCCTGGCCGCTTCAATGGCCTTTATGATGTTGGGGCTGTTGCCGGAACAAGATATGGTGATGAGCATGTCGCTGGAGGTGAATGATTTTTTGATTTTGAAGGCGAAAATATCTTCAAAGGAGATGTCGTTGCCGATGGCGGTCAGGTAGGCCGTCTCGGAGCAACTGACCGTGTCGATGGATCCGTTTTTGTACAGGTCGGCGCTGATGTGTTCGGCCAGGGCCGCGCCGGCCCCGTTTCCGGCCAGAAATATCCGCCCGCGGGCCTTTTGCGTCTTGCGGGTTTCATCCGTCCACAGACTGAAAGCCGCGTCCACATCCAGGGGGCGGCCCCCGGCGTCCGTAATTTCCAGGTTGTCCAGCCCGTTTTTAACGAAATCCAGATAGCTGGAAAAAGTCCTGGGCGTGGCCCCCGGGTCCGCCGGGTTGGCCTTGAGGCCGTACTCATAATACTGCGGAGTGAGATTCAAGCTCCGGGAGCGCAAAAGGCCCTCCGCAATCCGCCAGTCTTCTTCCGTATCCAAATCGCAGGCTTCGTCTTTGGGGATGCTGAAGGTGGAAAGGCGGCCGCCAAAGACCGGATTTTCCCCGCGGGCGGCCAAATCCAGAAATGTGTCCCGCCGCCACCCGGTGAGCGCCCAGACCACCCGGCGCACCGGCTCCAGAAGCTGGGAGTTTATTTTTTCAGAAAACTTGAAATTTAAGGGCCTGAACTGGTAGAATATCTCCGCATGGTCGGATACGGTGGAAAGCAGGGTGTCGCAATCGTCCCGGATCAGGGCGTCGCAAAAAGCGCGGACGCTTTCCGGACGCAGGCAGGGGGAAGTGGTGTTCAACATCACGACATAATCGGCGGGATGCTTTTCCAGAAACTCGCGGGTAAAATCGCGGTTGGTGGCCTCGTCGGTGGCCAGTTCCGGCGGGCGCCGGTGGAAGCCTACCCCCGCGTCCTGGGCGATACGCCCCAAAGCGTCGTCTTCCGTGTTCACCCAGATGGAATCAAAACGCCCCGAGGCCAGGGCCAGATCAATGGCCCGCAGAATCAGGGGACGCCCGGCCAGATACCGTAAATTCTTCAGGGGTATGCGTTTCGAACCCAGGCGGGCCGGAATCATGGCCACAATTTTAGCTTTCATTTATTCTCCAAATCGGCGTTGACCTCTGACCATTATAACAGAAGCGCCGTTATTTTTACTAGAGACAATCTTATGAGCACTGTTCTTACTTCAATCTCTCTTTCGCGCTTCCAAAGATACGGCGTTTCTATTCCGTCCCGCTGGCGGATTATTTCCCTGCCCCGGCCTTTCACCGAAGCGGACGTAATGGAGCTGGGCCAGGAGGCCGATTTTCTTCTGGTCTCGTCTTCGGCCAAACACCCGGTGACGGCGAAAGCCGTCGCCTCATGCCCCCGCCTGAAGCTTATCCAGCTGGAAGGGGCCGGCTATGACAATGTGGATATCCAGGCGGCGGCCAGAGCCGGGATACCCGTGGCCAACACGCGCGGGGCCAATGCGGACGCGGTGGCCGAACTCGCCGTCGGCCTCATGATTTCCCTGTTGCGCCGCCCCCACCTGACCGACCGCGAAATTAAGGCCGGGCGCTTCACCCCCTGCCGGGCGAAATATCAGGAGACCGGGGCCAGGCAGCTTTCAGGCTGCCGCGTCGGCCTCATCGGCTGCGGGGCCATCGGCCGCCGAGCGGCTGAGATGCTGAAGATTTTCAAAGCAGACTTGTACTACAACGATTTGCTGCCATTGCCAGCCGCCGAAGAAGAGCGGCTTGGGCTGCGATTTTTGGAGATGGAAAAGCTCCTGGCCAGCTGCGATCTGGTGAGCCTCCATGTGCCCCTGACGGAAGGGACCAGAAATATGATGGACGCCGGGCGGCTGGCCCTGATGAAGGCGGGGGCCTTTCTAGTCAACACCTCCAGGGGGGAGGTCGTGTCGCCGGAGGGCCTGGCCTCGGCACTGGAAGAGGGGCGGCTGGCCGGCGCGGCCCTGGACGTTATGAGCCCCGAGCCGCCGGAGGCGAAGCACCCGCTTCTGACGCTGTCGCCCCAGGCGGCCGATCGCCTGCTTTTAACGCCCCATATCGCTGGCACAACCGACGAATCCTGGCCGCTCATGCTGGGCGCGGCCCTGGAAAACATCATCCGGGTTGAAAATGGGCTTGCTCCGGTCAATGTGATCAATTAAAAGGCAAAGTATGGCTATGGATTTTGAGCTGGACAACGTGTTGGTCGAACGTATGGCGGATGTGGCCGCGATTTGCGATCTTATAATATACGGCGCCAATCAGGCCGGCGCCGAGGTGCTGGCCAGGCTCCGCTCCAAAAATCGACAGGCCGCTTTTTTTGTTGATGATGCTCCGCGCGTTTCTGAATTTGAAGGTTTGCCTTTATACAGCATCCATGATTTATGGCTTGCCGACCTGACCGGAAAGTTCATCGCGATTGCCGTCCCGGACCGGCTCAGCGAATGGTCGGCACAAACAATGAATCTGCTTTCCCTGGGCTTGCGGCGCGGTCTGGATTATTTGTCCGTTCTGAAATCGCCCCTGAAATTCAACCTCGACGCAAATATTGGCCACAACTATATGGCCGGGGAGTTGCAAGGTTTCAGAGTTTGGGGAGATTTGGACAATCCAGGAGCCAGGCTGATAGTTACTCTAGGCGGTTCCACCACCGACCCGTTCAGGGCGCCTTTTTCCAGTTTTTACGCTTCCTGGTCTGAAAAGCTCTACCAACGCCTGACGGCTTTTAGCGACAATATTGTGGTATGCTGCGGAGGAGTAGGCGCCTATACAAGCACACAGGACCTCTTGAAGCTCATTCGCGACGTTCTTCCTCTTGGCCCTAAAGTCGTCATCTCCTATGGGGGGGCTAACGACTTTAACCAGTATGTGGGGGATTTTGCCGGCTTGCAAATGAACCGCTATAGGCGTCCTTTCCTGTCCTCAATAACCGAAACCTATTACCGGAATACTTCCAAAGTGTTTTTTGATCATGGACGTCGCCAAGCCGAGCGGGAATTTCTGGGCGGCCTGGAGGTCAGCTATGGATTGCGCAACAGCAAAAACGCGGCCCGTTTCTGGGTCGATAATATGCGGATGATGCACGCGCTTGGGAAGGAATTCGAGTTCAGTTTTCTCGGCATTTTACAGCCCATGCCCATAATGCTGAAAAATTCCAGGCTTTTTCCTCAAATAGCTGATGAATTTATGCCCAGCTTCATCAACCGTCACAATCAATATATTAACGACAGCGTCCGAGAGGCGGCAAGCCTGGCGAAAGACTTTGACTATATATTGGACTTCACTTCGCTGTTCGACGAGATGGATGAATATTTATATTGCGACTGGGTCCATGTCTCACCCTTGGGTAATGAAATAATCGCCGAAGCCGTCCAGGAATATCTGCTTCGCTCGGAATTGGTGTAAACATGAACATACTAGGCATATCCGCGCTCTACCATGATTCGGCGGCGGCGCTCTGCCGTGACGGCGAGATAATGGCCGCCGCCCAGGAAGAGCGCTTCACACGCCGCAAGCACGATCCGGGCTTCCCTCGGCGGGCCATAGCTTTCTGTCTTGCCCAGGGCGGACTCAACCCCTATGAACTGGATGCCGTCGTATATTATGACAATCCATTTCTGACTTTGGATCGCTGGCTGAACAATTTGGCCTACCTGGGGCGCGACAGCCAATCTCTGCTCGATAAATCGTTTGATTCTATTTTCAGTGAAAAATTATGGATTAAAAGTTTGACCGAAAAGCATTTGGGGGCTTTTGGAAAAAAGAGAGATTTTCTGGTCACCCGCCACCACATCGCCCATGCGGCTTCAGCTTTTTACCCTTCGCCATTTGAAAGCGCCGCCGTTCTGACTATGGATGGCGTCGGCGAATGGGCCACGACCACCCTTGGGGTCGGGCGGGGGGCTGAGCTTGAGATTTTAAAGGAAATCGCCTATCCTCACTCCCTAGGTCTGTTGTACAGCGCTTTCACTTATTTCTGCGGCTTCAAGGTCAACTCCGGCGATTATAAATTAATGGGTCTGGCCCCCTATGGCCAGCCCGTATTTTACAATCTGCTGCGGGATGAATTAATTGACGTCAAGCCCGACGGCTCTTTCCGGCTCAATCTTGATCATTTTGCTTTTCACCGCGGCGCTGTCATGACCGGAGCAAGTTTCAGCCGACTTTTCAGCGGGCCTCCCAGAACGCCGGAAGCCCCAATAACCCGCCGGGAAATGGACATGGCCGCTTCGGTGCAAAAAGTCCTGGAAGAAGCCGTGCTCCTTTTGGCGATGGAGGTCAAAAAAATAAGCGGCGAAAAACGCCTGACCCTAGCCGGCGGAGTGGCGCTCAATTGCGTGGCCAACGGCAAGTTGCTTTCGTCAGGCATTTTTGACGCGATGTGGATTCAGCCTGCCGCTGGTGATGCTGGAGGGGCATTAGGCGCGGCTCTGTATGCCGCTCACGCCCGCTATGGATGTCCAAGAAATATTTCTCCGGGGAAGGACGGACAAAAAGGCAGCCTTCTTGGGCCGAGTTATACTGATGAGGATATTGGCGCGCTTCTGGACGGTTTCCAGGCCAGGAGCCGGCAGTTGGATAAAAAAATTCTTTACAGAGAAACTGCGCGCCGCCTGGCCGAGGGACAGGTGGTAGGTTTTTTTAACGGGCCTATGGAATTCGGCCCCCGCGCTTTGGGCGCCCGCAGCATTCTGGCCGACCCCAGAAATCCCGAGATACAGTCGCAGCTTAACCTTAAAATAAAATTCCGGGAAAGTTTTCGGCCTTTCGCCCCATCAGTTCTGGAGGAAAAAAGTCAGGAATGGTTTGACCTTATGGGTTCGAGCCCCTATATGCTGATCTGCGCCGGCGTCAGGGAACATTTGCGCCGAGGGGGGGACCCCAAGGCCATTCTTTTAGACGGGACGTCAGATGATCTGTTGCCGGTGGTGAACCAGATTCGCTCAGTCATTCCGGCTGTGACGCATGTTGACTACAGCGCCAGGGTCCAGACTGTTTCCAGAGACCTGAACCCAGACTATTACGACCTTATTTCAGAATTTGAAAAGCTGACCGGCTGCCCTGTTTTAGTCAACACCTCTTTCAACGTGCGTGGGGAACCAATTGTCTGCCGCCCGGAAGAAGCCTACCGCTGTTTCATGAGAACCGGAATGGACGTTTTAGTGATTGGGACATACATTTTGCTCAAAGAAGAACAGCCCCCTTTTGTGGAAAGCGAAGACTGGAGACTCGAATATGAACTGGATTAAAATGGATGACCGCGCCAGGCTGGCCAAATGGGCGGAAATGGCCGGCGAAAATGGTTCAGCCGATTATTTGCGTACAAAGGGCAACGAGAGAAGTTTTTATATGGATAGAAACGCCGGCCGACTGAATGAACTGCCGGATATAATGCCGTATGGGCTGGACGTGCCGCTTAGCCTGATGGAAAAGTTGGCCGGGATATGGGCTGATGACTGGCTGCCGGATATGGTCCTTATTTCTAAAATAATCGTGGCTGCGGCTTTCAAACACTCTCCCCGGGTCAAAAACGACCCCATAGGGCTTTCCGCTGGCAACAGGCTACGAGAGGATGCGGCTGCGGACGGTGAGCCAGGAGAAACAGACCAGTTGGAAGCCGCTCAACAGAAAGTTCTGTCAGCTTTGATTTATGAGTTTTGACTCACGCCAGGATAATATTACTGTTCTGGGGCCAGCTTTGATTCATGAGGAAGTTGTTCGGCCGGTCTGTGGCGAACCGCCTGATCATTCAGCCCAACGCAATGGGCGCAGGCGGAAACGCTGTCCGCGGCCAAGAGTTTGGCGAGCCGCGCCTTTTTAATTGAGAGGGGAATGTCGGCAGCCAGCAAGTCGATTCTTTCGTCATCATTCAATGGGATAATTTTCTGGCTCATTCGCCAGAAAGAACGGGCGCAAGAATGGATGGCTCCGTCGTCATGCAATGAAAAAGCCCGCCTGGCCTTGGAGAGACACAAGCGCCCATGCTCGTCGCGCTCATTTACGCGGTCGTATTTCAAGCTATGATCGCGAAAGTCGATCCATCCCCCGCAATAGGGGTCTTTCGAGCCAAAATCGAGTATTCGAAAGGATATTTTACTTTCCGCCAGCTTGTCGGCCAGAATTTTGACCTTGGCCGATAGTGGGCCATAATCATCTAATATCAAACGCATTTTTTGGCGATTAGCCGCGAAAATATCCAATAGCTCATCAGTTATGTCCAAGGTGCAATTGGTGGCCAAATCTATAGAACCGACGATCCGATCCTGGTAGGAAAAGATTTGTCGCATAATTTCGGGCAAATGCGGATTAAGTAACGGTTCCCCACCACTGACCGTAAGAATGCCTACCGAATCAACCACCTGGAAATAAGCCCGCAAAATTTCTTCTGCTCTGTCTGGCCGGAGGTTTTGGGGATTTTTAATATAAGGCGCGAAAACAGCGCACAACTTGCAGCGGAGGGTGCATTTGTCTGTGACCACAAAGCTGGTTCGAGGCAAGTCTATTCTATTTGAGCTGGTCATGGCTTGGGAGCTGTTCAGCTGGGTAGTGGCGAACGGATGCGCTATGAAGCCCATGACAGTAAGCGCAGGAAGCGACGCTTTCCGCCGCGAAGAGGGCTGAGAGGCGTCTTCTATGCTCCTTTATGGTAATATCTTCATTCAGCAGTTCCAGATGTTCCTCCGGAAGACGAGGAATTATCCCCTGCCTTGTCCTCCAAACCGCTCTGGAACAGTTCATTAAAAATCCTTCATTAATAGTGAAGTAACGACCGGTTTTAAAAAGACAACGGCGGCCTTGGGCATTTCTTTTTTCCAGGGTCTCATGTTTCAGTGTGTGATCAGTGAAATCGCCCCAGCCATCGTAATAAAGGTCCAGGCCATGAAATTTAGATACACGAAATGGAATTTGCCTTTGTACCAAATTTTCATGTATGGCCGCAAAGCGGATAGACAAATCTGGCCCGTAATCACTAAGAACAACCCGGCTTTTCGCGGCCCGTAATTGGAGGAGGTCCAATATTTCCGGCGCAAAATCCAGGGTGCAGTTAGTCACGATATCCACGCTTTCCAACACCTGATCTGCATATTGATAGGCGGTATCAAGTATTCTTTTAAAATCCGGGTGCATAAGCGGTTCACCGCCGGTGACGGTAAAATTTTTCACATCGTCAACAATGCTGAAATACTTGACGATAGATTTTTCCAATATTTCAAAAGGCGTATCGCAGGGATTTTTATAATAAGGGATAAATCCGGCACACAATTTACAGTGTAATGTGCAGCGTTGGGTGATGCATAATGAAGTTTTATGGAGATGAATTTTATTTGTCATAATATTCCAAACTTATTTGAACATCACCACAAAAGCTATGGCGCTGTATGGTATTTAAAGATTTTATCCGATTAGACGGATTGAAGGCAGTCATTGGAAGTATCTCTCCAGCCATTCATTTTTTCACGAAATATCAACATGGTACACTGTTTCAATAAACTTTTCAACTAATCTTTAATGGCCCCCCGTATAGGGATTGGGCGGATTCACGAAGCCGGACGCTCTGAGAATGCGGTTGTAATTATATGCCAAATTAAACATATCGGCCAATTCCGCAGGATAATGCCGATGTAAAAATTCTGAAACTTTTGCAAATTGGGGATAGGATAGCTGAGGACGCCAGACCGCCAATAAACATGAGAAAACGTCCCGCAATGCGGCCGGCGTTCTCGTTTCGCTCCCGGCGATGAAAGCGCCTATATTGGGCAATGATTTCAGATTGACATCTTTTAGTATGAAGTTGCTGACCGGATCGTTAAAAAGCTCATGGCCGCAATCTTTAGGATAAACTTTATGGCCCTTCACCACATTCATCAGCATTCCGCAGCACCAGACAACATGTGAAGGAGTGAGGCCTTCTTGACATAAGCGGATGTTGACGCCTATTTCCTCATGAACGTCATGAATCACAAAAACGCAGTTTTCAGCCGTATAAGGCAGCGCCAGCAAAAAATCCAATATTTCGCCGGGCAGCACATGGGTAGTATCCAAAACCACAAAATCTATTTCTTTCCCTATTTCATCCAAAACATCTTCGCCGCGAACGCCCCGATAGCGGCGCCAGGCTGAAACACATTCCGGCATGATCTCGTAAACCAAATACCCTACCTCCTTCAATTGCGACATGATATTGTACATGATGTCCACGGAATGGAGTTCTGTTCCCGGCAAATCTCGCGTCGCCTCCAATAATAAGGGCCGAGCCTCCACCGGCATGGACTCCCAATTCCAGAATTTTTTTTGGTTTATAGTGTCGCAACAAACCATACAGAAAATGCCGCTGGCTCGGGCTCATAAGGGAAACGCCTTCCACTGCCGCATTGATTTTGATGAATTTTTCCTCATCAGGGGGAGCAAGTTTTTGAAAATCAATCATCATATTCCTACTTTCGCTGTTTGGCGCCAAACCTGTTTTAAGCGCTGCCTTGTAAATATCACACCGCTTACTCGGACATTTTACCTTAATATTTTGGAACTGATGCGCCCCGCCCGTCCGCAGCATCCGTCAATAAGCGGACGCAGGGGCGAAAGTTCGCTGAAATCGTCAAGTTTATGAATCATGCCATATCTCCTGCAACTGAAAAATATCCACGACTTTTTGTATTTTCGGCTCGGAACGTGCCGTTTTCATAATGGCGCGATAGATCGGGCTGTCATACATGGCGCAGACCACCACGGCTCCGCCTGAAATCTCGGCGGGCGATTGTATGGGCTGGCCCCGCCAGAGGCCGGCCCGGCGGCTGTCCACCAGGCGCAGACGGGAGCCGAATTTTGAAACCAGAGCGGGCCAAAAATCACCGACCATGAGTTCAAAAATATTGCCGATCCCCCAAAAAGCCGCGCCGCCGTAACGCTGAGCCAGGCTTTCAAGATTGCGGGTCATATTACCTTCGACGCCGGAAAGCTGGGGAACCCAGAAAACCGCGCCGCAGTGCCGGCAATGCCCATTAACATAAAACATGCTTACTTTGGCAATATCCACCAGGCGCCCGCAATAGCGGCAGACGCCATTTACCCTTCTGTGCATGGTCGTAAAATCAGGAAGCAGCGTCATATCTTTCAGGTGATGCCGTTTATCTTTCAGTAGTTCCGTATTTAAATCTGGAAGGGTAACACCGATCAGCTCGTCAAAATCCTGGTCGCTCATTTTAGAAACATTTATGGGCGGCACTCCCTGGCGCAGATATTTGACCGGGTCTTTCAGGCGGCCTGCAGAAACGGCGTGGCGATATAGCTCGGAACCTGGCATGACAATGATGGAAAAAAGAAAAATAAAATACTGGCGGTGTTCCTTCCACCAGGCAAGAGTTTCTTGCGCTGTCTCGATGGTTTCCTCCGAATCGCCGAAAATGAAGTTGCCCATAACCGGAAGCTCCATATCCAAACATAAAGCCAGGGCTTTTTCCATTTGCGCCGCGGAGCTGCCCTTGCGCATACTTTTGAGGATATGATCGCTCGCGCTTTCCAGCCCTACGAAAACCTGACCGCAACCGGCTTTTTTCAGGAGCGCCAGAGAGGTCTCGTTTATCTGGGGTATCCGCATCTGGGCCCGCCAGCCCTTAAGGCCCAGTCCCTCGATGCGCTTACAAAATTCTTCCAGCCGCGCGGGGGATTGAGCCAGGAGATCGTCCATAAAATCCACCCGGTCAGGGCCGTAATTTTTTATTCTCCATTCAAGTTCCCTGAAAAAATCGTCCAGGGGACGGGGGCGATACGTTTTCCCTTGCGAATTATGGCAAAAGGTACAGCGCATAGTGCAACCGCGGCTGGAAAGAGGGTAATAAACAGCATCGCGACCATAAAAATCACGTCGGTCGGAAGCCAGAAAATCTCGATAGCCGAAGCTGTCGATATCGCACCAGGGAATTTTTGTATAATCCAGGGGAGGGCGGGGAGGTGTTTCAAACCAGCGGCCCGTTTCATCTTTCAGAACCAGGCCGCGAATGGATTCCGGCGATTTTCCAGCGGCTAAAGCCGCGCACAGCTCGACGACGCTTTCCTCGCCTTCCCCTATTATGCCATAATCGCCATACTCCAAAGCCTCCATAGTCACCAGGGGATCGCCCGTGACCACCAGACCCCCGGTAATGGTAAAAACAGTCGGATGAAATTTTTTCACCAGGGAAAAAACTTCACGTATACTGTGAAAATTTGTATAGTGACCGCCGCATAAAACCGCCCCAATATTTTCGCGTTCGATAATGGGCAGTATGCTTTCCGCCGGCGCGTCGATTTGAGGCCAGGTAAGATTGTGATGGAAGAGTTTAAGACTGGCTTCAGAGGCCAGGGCAGCGGAAATCAAACCCATGCCCAAAGGAAAATTCGGGGCTGAATCCGGTTCGGGCCATTTTTGCGGGGCCACCAGGAGGCAGTTCATGTAATGTCCTCACCTTTATTCGCTTTTCAAAATAATCCCATATTTTTTTATTCTATCAAAGCAGACCAAAATAGCAAGTTTATAAACGTCTTCCTGAAATTTGCGGTTTGGCTCCGTATTTGCTATATTTATTTCCAGAGGTTGCCCATGCTTTTACAGCCGCTCCGAGCAATATTGGACAGGCTCCTGATTCGCCGCTCCCCATCCACAGCCGCCTTTTTAAAAAAAAGCGGCCTGGAATATATCTTCATAATCATAGCCATGCTGATCTGGCGCCGCCGCGCGGTGGCCGGGGTGAACCTTTTCGCGCCCGATTTTTACCGGCATCTCTATGCGGCTTCTCCAAAAGGCTTCTGGGCTCCTTTTTGGCATTACGCCCGCTATGGCGAAGAACAATGGCTTAACCCCACCTATTTTTTCAACAACGCCTGGTTCAGGCGCACTTACAAACATCTTTTGCCGGAAGGCGTCTCTCCTCTGGTTTTTTTCATGCTGCGAGGGAGAGACCTTAAGCTTAAGCCTCACTGGAAAAGCGTCTTCTGGGGCACGGGCCTTCGCGTCCTGGGCCCAGGTCCCGCCATGAGCGAGCGTTTCTCCCTGGAAGAAACGCGCCTTAATGACATTTCAGAAAGTCCCGGGCCTTCGGGTTACGGATGGTTCGAGGCGGACATCACGGGCGCCAGAAGGGTGGACGAGTATGCGCGCGCCCACGGTTTACGCGTGGAGGCGGGCTGGCAAAGCTCGCCTTTCAAAATCGCGGCCCCCTTCCGCGTGTACAGCGAACGGCCCGTGCGTTTCCAAAGTCTTGCCAAGATAGGCTTTTCCTCATATATCGCGGAAGTGAGGGATGTTTTGGCCATAGGCGGGGATACGGCCCTCCGTGCTTACGACGGCTCGTGGCTAAAAGATGGTGTGGCGGACCGCGCCCCTCAAGGGACGACAGCTCTGTCGGCCAAGCTCGGGGACGCGGGCTGCGCACCCCGGCATCGGGTTCAGCTCTGGCGCGGACACGCAATCCCAACCTATGAAAAAGGCTTGTTTTTGATGCAAAGGGTGGATACTAATTACAATATCTGGATGACTACATGTCTGACCCGCCTCCTGCCGCTCCTGGATACGAAAGAATTCGAAACTCTCCCGATTTTCATCAGCGAGGGCATGCCGCCCACCCACGAGGAAATTCTGCGCCTTTTGGCCCCAGCCAACGAATTCATCAGAATCCCCCACCAAATGGTCTTTCTGGTTCGGCGGGGAATTTTCCCTTCGGAAATAAACCGCTATTATGAAAGTGCCCAGAGCGACGATATGCGAAATGGTATCTTCAGAGTGGATGTTCCGGCCATGCGGGAACTGGCCCGCCGCCTTTTCGCGGCCTTGGCGCTTCCGCCAGTCGATAGAGCAGACAGAAAAATTTTGCTTCATCGCGCCAACTATCGTATAATTAAAAATTCGAAGGAAATTTATGGCCTGGCCCGCCAGGCCGGTTTTGAAATTATCCAGCCGGAAAAGCTTTCATTCAAGGAGCAAGTGGACTTGTTCAGGCAGGCTTCTCATATACTAGGCCCCGCCGGAGCGGCCATGACCAACCTTATTTTCGCCCCCGAAGGCTCTTTCGCGGCGACGATGCATTATCGCGACGACGTCGCCAGCGGCTATCACCTGTGGCAGGCCATGGCTGCGGTGCGCGGAGTGAAGCTCTGCCCCATTATCGGCGAAAGGGCCCACAGCAGCGACCATTACGTCCAGGAAAATTTTTACCTGCCGCCCTCTCTCCTTCAGGATTTTCTTTCGGAAAGCGAAGCGGTGTGACATGGGAGCGCGCATATCCATTCATTTGCCTGTTTATAACGGGGCCAGAACATTGGAACGCCAGCTTGATTCCATATTGAATCAAAGCTTTTCCGATTTCAGGCTGATAATCACCGATAACGCGTCTGACGACCGGACGGAAGAAATCTGCCGGACCAGACAGGACCAGCGCCTTATCTATCATCGTAATCACAAAAATCTGGGCTTTGAAATCAGCTACCGGCGCGGACTCTTCCAAAGCCTTGATTCCGAATTTGTGGTATATGCCAGCTGCAACGATTACTGGGCCCCGACCTATCTGGAGGCCTGCCTTGCGCATCTTTCGGAAAACCCCCAGGCCACCCTGGCCTACACTCGCTTCACCATGTTCGACGAAAGCGGCGCCTTCGACCCTAAAGGCTACTCCGGCGACAGCTTCAATCTCCTGGGACTTACGCCCATCCAGCGTTTTCTTACTGTCGTGCGGGAGTTGAACGTCTGCACGGCCTTTTATGGACTCATGCGCACGGAGGCCATTTTACAGTGGATCCCGGCTATGAATATTCCATCTGCAGCCAACGACACCCTGATTTTAGCCGCCCTGGCTTTTTCCGGGCCTTTCATTCAAATCGAAGAGCCTCTATTTTTTCGTGAGCAACCCCAACATTTTGGCCTTACTCACAACGAACGCAACCTGTACATGGAAAAATTCAACCAGGCGCGCAGCTACAGCCCAACATTTCGTTTTTTCAGCCACTTGACGGCCCATATCGAGATCGCCAAAGCCTTCGGTCTTCCGCCAGCGGAACTTGACCGGTTAATTCCAATCATAGTCGAGTATATTGCCGCCCGCTACGGCGAACATATAAAAACGGAAATATCCGCAGCCATCACCCACATTAAAAAAGGAGCGCTCCACACCGGCGTTTCCGGCGAGTCCCTGGCCCATGTCGGCCAATATAAAAAGATGGACTTTTTCAAATTTATGGAGATGTCCGCCATTTTAAACCAGATACGCTTTTTGCTTCGCGGCGCAAGCGACGCCCCCGGGCTGAATCTGGCCCGGGCCATCTGCGCCATCCATTTGGGACGGCAGAATGAGGCCCTGGCCGCCCTGAAAACGGAATTGCTCCATAATCCGACTGACTTTGAGACCTTATCCCTGGCAGCCAAACTGGAAAAAACACTGAAAAAAGCGTAAAGGTTTCCCTATGCCCCAAATATCCATATATTTGCCGCTGTATAACGCCGAAGCCGCCCTTGAACCATTTTTGGATTCGTTGAGGCTCCAGAGCTTTGAAGGTTATGAGCTTATAATCATCGACAACGGCTCAACGGACCGGACGCCGCGAATCGCCTCAAAAGCGGCCGCAAGCGATGGGCGCATCCTTTTTAAAAGCTTTGAAAAAAGGCAAAACATCTGCCTTTGTAATCAATGGGGCCTGTTTCTGGCCAGGGCCGATCTTTTCATGATAACCGAGGCCAAAGCCCGCTGGTCGCCAGAATATCTGGCCCTGCTCCACGAAGCTATTCGGAGCGACGACAATCTGACGCTGGCTTACGGCCAATGTGGGCTCAGCTACCCCGGCCCGGACGGGCGTTCCGTTTTTCAACGCGTTTCACACGATTTCGACCTGACGGAAAAAGATCCCAAAGCGCGTTTTATCCATCTTTTGGAGGGACCAGAATTTCCCCTGACCTATTACGGCCTATTCCGTCGGAAAATGCTGTTGGAAAACCACTTCTTAAGGCACCTTTTCATCTACGATTGCATCAGGCCACTGCAAGAGGGCTTGGCGCTAACTGGCCCCATGGTCCAAATAAACAAGGAAATCTGGTCTATGTCCACCGACACCACTTTGACCGTCGCCGACTGCCGGTCCCGCCAGGTTGAAAAACTATGCGCCAAGAAAATCGAGCCATTTATTCCATATATGATATGCTTCATGTTATTTATGGCATCTATTCATACCGCGCCCCTTTCCGTCGATAAAAAAGATGAACTTTTAGGCGAATGCGTCCGCAGCCTTCTTGGGCGCTGGCGGACGGAGCTCGAAGCAGAAATATCCCTCATCATCAATCAAGTCGATGCCGGCTATATTCAACACGAACTATTTGGCGATGAATCATCGTTGCCGCCCGGAGCCTTTCCATATCTCAATCGCTTGGCCTATATGAACAATTGGAGTTCCCTCCACTATTTTTCCAACTTTATTCCAAATGCGCCGGGACTTAAAAGCGCTTTGAGCCGCTGTCTATGCGCCTTGGGCTACCAGGAGGAAGCGGACTTTATTGAACTAAATGGGAGTGTCAAATAATGCGCCTGACCTTGGAAGAATTACGAAAACTGCTTAGAAACCGGGAAATATATCTCAGAGGCGCCCGGCAGCTGGGCTTCAGCACCGCCAGGACCTTGCGCCGGGAAGGTTTCGAACCGTCCGCCTTTTTGGACGCCAGTCAGGACCTCATCGGCCAAAGGTCCGCCGGGCTTCCGGTTTTTGCCCCGGAAACAATCGAAGGGAAAAAGCCGGGGAGCTTTTTCATCATCATAACCTCCGGTTTTTTTTACACCGAAATAGCTGAGGAATATCGGGCGAAAGGCCTGGTTGAAGGGCGCGATTTCGTGACGGCCACCGATCTTCAGGCCTTTGATTACATGGTGGACGTTTCTGGCCGCTGTAATCTGCGCTGCATCTCCTGCCCCAGGGGGAATTTTAAGCCGCAGCCTTCGGTGGGCTTCATGAGTCCCGACGTTTATGGGGAGATTTTGGGGAAAATCATCCGCGAAGACCCCTTTGTGGGGGCCGTGGCCCTGTATCAATGGGGCGAGCCGCTTTTGAATAAACGCCTTCCGGAAATGATCCGCCTGAGTACGGACATGGGCGTACAGACCGCCGTTTCCAGCAATTTGAATGTGGGCGATTTCAGCGAAGTCATAAAAGCCGGCCCGGCCTGGTTTCGGGTTTCCACCTCGGGCTGGGGCGAAAATTATGAAAAGACGCACCGCGGCGGCAAGTGGGAACTTTTCCTGCGAAACCTTAACGAATTAAGCCGCCTGAAAAAAGAATACGCGCCGGATATGACGGTGGAAGTTTTTTATCACATTTACAGGGACAGGGGCGACGACTATCGCCGGATGAAGGAATTGTGCGATGAGCTGGAACTTACCATGCGCATACGCCACGCCGCTCTGGCCCCTCTGGACACGGTGGCCGATCTCATCGCCGGCCGGCCGTTGAGCCCGGAGGCCGAGGAAACCAGAACCCTGCAGCATCTGACCGTGGAAGAGAGCATGGAACTGGCCTTGGCTCAAAAACATCTGCCCTGCCCATACGCCCGCTATCTCTGGATAACCTGGGACGGCTACATGCACCTGTGCATGGAATGGTTCGCCGAGGAAACAAGGCTGGGCCAAAAACATTTTCTGGAAACGCCTTTGGATGAAATCATGGCCCTGAAAGAAAACGAGGTCAACGCGGCCTTCTGCCGCTCCTGCATGGACCGGGGCATACACCGCTGCTATGTCGTCTACGGCGATGAAACGCTCATCGAGTCACGACGGAGCCTGGACTGACGACCATAGAATTATAAAACCATAAAGCGGGCCGCCCGGTGAAACAGGCAAAGTCCTGTCTCAGCGGGTCTCTCCTCCGGCGAAGAAAGCCTTTATGGTTTCAACCACGAGCTTCAGTTCCTCCAGGGTGTGATCCTGAGACCAGGGCAGCGACAAAACCTCGTCGGCCCAGCTTTCCGCTTCCAAAAAGCCGCACTGCTCATACTGAGCCCGGCAATAGGGCTGCTTATGGAGCGGAACGGGATAATGCACGTTGGAGCCTATTCCCCGCCCGGCCAGAAAGCCGGCCAAATCGTCGCGCCGCCCGTGACGAATTCGCGCCGTATACGTGTGCCATGAGGACAAGCTGTGAGCCGCCTCTTGCGGCAGGGCGAGGAGCCCCATTTGCTCCAGCGTTTTCAGGCCTTCCCCATAAATCGCGGTTTTTCGCTTTCTGTCATTGTTCCATTGATTCAAAAAGGGCAGCTTCACCAAAAGCAGGGCGGCCTGCAATTCATCCAGGCGCGAATTGAGCCCCTGAAGTTCATGACGATATTTCTCCGGCGCCCCGTAGTTGGATAAAACGCGGATTTTACCAGCCAGTTCCTGATCAGAAGTGCTCACGCAGCCCCCGTCGCCTAAAGCGCCCAAATTCTTGGTCGGGTAAAAGCTGAAAGCCGCCGCCACGCCCCAGGAGCCGCAAGGCCGGCCGTTCAGGGAAGCTCCGTGGGCCTGGCAGGCGTCTTCTATGAGATGGAGCCCTTTTTTTTCGCATAGCTCCGCCAGGCGGGGCATATCCGCCGGAAAACCGTACAGGTGCGTCGGTATGACGGCGCGAGTACGCTCTGTGACGACTTTTTCCACCGAAGCCGGATCAATATTGCCGAAGGGCAGGCAATCGGCGAAAACGAGTTCGGCGCCCACCCGCTGCACGGCCAGGGCGGTGGCCGCGAAACCGGCCGCGCAGACGACGACTTCGTCGCCCGGCCCGATGCCCAGCGCCATAAGGATCAGGGTCAGGGCGTCCAGGCCGTTGGCCACGCCCACAGCGCAAGCGGTCTGACAGTTTCGGGCGAATTCGTCTTCAAAGCGGCGCAAAAAGGGTCCATTGATGAAGCAGCCGTTTTCCTGCACCTGCGCAAAGGCCTCTTCCAGGCGCTTTTTCATGGATATTTCGCCACGCGTTAAATCCAGATATGGCGTCCGGAGGGGCTTCCGATCGGCCAGCCAGGCTTTGAACTCGCCGTAATCCCGAATATAATCCGTTTCGTCATAATCCATTGAAGCCAAAACCATAATCAAGGAATCAGGCGTAAGCCGGTTCATTTCCCGCCAATAGCCGGGAGGGATCAAGACGCCTTCGTCCGGCCGGTCAAGAGCGAAACAGAAATGACCGGCCGGCCCTTCCAGCGTCAATTCGCAGGTTCCGTTAAGGGCGATCAGGCACTGATGCAGCCGCTTATGGGCATGAAAGCCGCGTCTGACCTCTTGCTTCATGCCGTGCAGATAGTATGCGCGCCTGATGGGAAAAGGCAGGTCAAGGCTAGATTCCACCACGCTCAGGCTGCCCGCATCGCCGCCGTCTATGGTGCGTATCATGATTTTGGAGGGCTGTTGCATGTAAAAACTCCATTTTCCAGGTTCATATAGCGAGCATGCTAAACGGGCATGGCAGTGATTGCGCTTGGCCAAAACCTTTGTCGGTGGGGCCTATTACGTTCTGATGAAGGCTTTCAGCTTTTAAATGACGCATATGGCGCAATTGCGCCAAAAACGGCCTGTCGGCGAAAAAACAAAGACAGTAGATGTTCAATCTAACTGCCTTGAATTGTTTGTGATTTGTGGAGCTGGCGATGGGAATCTAAGCCGCAACCGCCTAATTACAAATCAGGCGCTCTACCGTTGAACTACGCCAGCTTTTCATCTTTTGTCAGGGGCGTGAAGCGCCTGAAATTCGAATTTTTCGATTCTACCCTAATTCTTGATCTTATTCAAGAGGCCGCGCCCAGAGTCGGCAATTATAATTAAAAAAGGCCCCCCGGCTATGCCAGGGGACTCACAAAGTTTGGAAATACCGGGAATTCAAAGAAGGCGTCCGAAGGCAAAAGGTATTTCCGGCGACCTATGCGTTCTCCGTCCCCTATGCACCATGACCAGACATTCCTATGTGGTCAAAAGTCAAGGTAAAAGTTACGAAAAGAGAATTTTTTAAAGCCGAAGAAAAACGCTTAAAGTTTGCAAATTCGATTATGCAAACCGAATGCCCAGTCTCCCTTTCTTCGCAGCCCCACGCCGCTTCTATTAAATTGCTTCGCGGAGCCCCCTGGCCCCCAGACGACTTTGCCCGCGACTTTCACCGCTTTGCCTAAGCATAGGAACCAACCACACAAAGCTGGCCAATTGCTCTCCATTTTCAAACCGCGTGGGGTCAATTATTTCTGACCGGAAGCTGGCCGATGTTATTGGCCCAAATCGCGGATTCTGGCCGTGACAGGTCATCAATATAGACTTTATTCTTGTTTTGATTTGGCCCGGGCTCCGCGCCAAATTCACACGGCGACGGGCCCGGGCCAGTGCGCGTCTGGCTTCCGCTGGTTTAGTGGGAACATAAATTCCCTGTAATTCATTTTTTGCCGCTACCAAGAGAGCCGCAATGCAGGTCAAGCTTACAAGGAACAAACGGTTCCTTATCTCGCCAAAAGCCTTTCATATAGCACGGCTTAACTATGGAGAGGATGCGAATCATCCTATGGGTCCAGGGCTGCGCCCTGGGGTCATTTTTTCAAATGAGCGGCTTCCAGCTTCTTGAGCCGCTCCACATAAATATCGGCCCAGGCTTCGTTCAGCCCCAGGCCTTCTATATGCGCGCTCACGTTGTA
>QMCE01001669.1_pt1 | contig 21763 bp, 21 predicted proteins | sample 1821851 | NCBI WGS metagenome assembly QMCE01 (sample SAMN09453174, study PRJNA476694) | Termite gut metagenome, whole genome shotgun sequencing project. | isolation source: worker | host: Odontotermes sp. | place: South Africa:Pretoria | collected 2016-01-28 | reverse complement strand
AATTGTTCCCCTCCCCTCTGGACTCCCCTCCCCTTCAAAAAACTTTCTTCCAACTCTTCACGAAAGGTTGGGAAAGTGAGAACTTTCGCAAAACAAAAAAGCCGCCCCACACAGGGACGGCCTCAATCCATTCAAAACCAAGCTCCCTACTTGTTCACCACATTCACCGGCGACCCCTTCTTAAATTGCGCCAAATTCTCCACCGCAATATCCATCAAACGAACACGCGCCTCCTTCGGCGCCCAAGCAATATGCGGCGTCACAAAACAATTCTTCGCCCGCGGCAACGGATTGTCCGACGTAATCGGCTCCGCCGAAACAACATCCGTCCCGTAATGATACACCTGCCCACTCTCCAACGCCTCCACCATGTCCTTCTCAACAACCAAAGGACCACGAGACGTATTGATAATGATAACACCCTTCTTCATCTTCGAAATGGAATCTCTGTTGATCATCCCCTTCGTCGAATCAAACAAAGGCACATGCAAACTGATGACGTCCGACTTCGACAACGCATCCTCCAAAGACGCATACTTGATCTTCCCCGTCTCCAAAGACTTGTTCTGGTACTCGTCGAACGCAAGCACGTTCATCCCAAACGCCTCCGCAATCCGACCCACAGCCTGACCAATACGGCCAAAACCAATAATCCCCATCGTCTTCCCCGCCAACTCGATGAGAGGATAATCCCAATAACAGAAATCAATGTCCGACTTCGCCCAACGCCCCTCCGCCACCGTCTTCGCATGATGCGCAACATGATGACAAATTTCAAGAAGAAGCGCGAACACATACTGCGACACCGCCGTCGTCCCATACGTCGGAATGTTCGTGACCGGAATGCCCTTCTCCTTCGCCGCCGCAACATCCACAACATTGTAACCGGTCGCGAGAACGCCGATGTACTTGATGTTCGGCTTCGCGTCCAGCGTCGCACGGGTGATCGGAATCTTGTTCGTGATGACGACGTCCGCATCCCCAATGAAATCAAGCAACTCGTTGTCATGGGTGCGATCGTACACCTTGAACTCGCCAAGCGCCTTGAAACCGTCCCAACTGATGTCGCCGGGATTGAGCGTGTAACCGTCGAGAACGACAATCTTCATGGTTTTGGTTCCTTTCTATGGAATCCGTCTTCACAGCCTCGCCCAAGCCTCGTTCAACACGCGCTTCGCGTTCGCGATGACGAGATGGGGACACTCGTCGCCCCAGGGCTTCACTTCAAAGGAGAAAATGGGCGGGTTCTTCGTGTTGAGGTAGCCGATGTCAAGCAGGATCCGGAGGAAGTCCATCACCTCCTCCACACCCACCGCCGAATTCGGGAACCCGAACCGGGGATGCATGTCCCCCACCGCCTCCGCCCCCGCCTTCAGGACGACATTCGCAACATGCGCGTGGCGGATGTAGGGGGCAATGGGAAGAAGGTTCTCGCGAAGCGTCTCATGCAACTGCGCGATGTGCGACAAATCAACCATCAGACCGAAATTCTCGTGTTTGCACTTCATCTTCTCCGCGAACTTCCGCGCGCGGGGCGCCGGGCCGATAAGCGACTTCTTGTCGAAGTCGTAGTCGAAGACCTCAAGAAGGACAGGCATGTCGCCCTTCGACTTCGCATACTCGCAAAGCTGCGACGTGGAGTCGACAAGCGCCTCGAAGGATTCATGCTTCGTCGCCTCCTCGTACTTCCCGGAAAGGAAGGCGTACCCCTTCGCCCCCAGCTCGTAGGCTTCGTCAATCCCCTCTTTCAGCGAGGCGAGGGCGGCGGCGCGCTTCGCCTTGTCGAGATCGTTGATGTTGGAGCCCGTCGTGAGCATGCGGGGCTGCGCGCCGTAGGTGAGGGTCATGCCGGCGGTTTCCGCCATTTTCCTGACCTGCTTCCTGACTTCCGGATCCTTGATCCAGGTCACCTCGATGACGTCGAAGTAGTCGTCCTTGCAGATGGCGCGCGTCGCCTCGACAATGTCGCCCTCTCCCTTGATGGTGGCGGGGAAGGCCATGAAATTGACGATGCCGACCCGCATGTACTTGCGCATGGGTTCGTTCATTGCACGTTCCTTTCAGGAAAAAATAGGCCGATGACATGATGCCGTCGGATCATTGTACCGTATTCCGCAAAACGCCGATACCCTCCACTTCGCATTCCACCCTGTCGCCCGGCTTCAGGAATTTCGGCGGGTGGAACCCCATCCCCACCCCCGCCGGCGTGCCGGTGATGAGAATGTCCCCCGGCTCCAGCGTGATGCCGACGGTCAACTCCGCCAGAAGATACGGAATGTCGAAAATGAGATCGTTCGTGTTGCCGTCCTGCCTGTCCTCCCCGTTGACGCGGGACGCGACGCGGAGGTGGGGAGGACGCCTGAACTCGTCCTCCGTGACAATCCACGGCCCCATGGGGGCGAAGCCGTCCATGCCCTTCGCGTAGGTGTATTGCACATGGTTTATCTGCCGGTCGCGGGCGGAAATGTCGTTCACGATGGTGTAGCCGAAAATGTGGTCGAAGACCTTGTCCGGCGCGACATGGCTCATGCGCTTCCCGATGACGACGGCGAGCTCCGCCTCGTAGTCGAGGCTGGCCGTCGCGTCCGTGTGGGCGGGAATGACGCCGTCCTGCCCGACGGGAAGGGTGACGCGCTTCGAGAAATAGGTGGGGTGCTCCGCCTTGACGTAGGTTTTCGCGTGGTAGCGCGCGCCCTCCAGCGCGTGGGCGAGGTAGTTCTGCCCGATGCAAATGATGTCGTGCCGGGGACGGGGAATGGGGGCTTGCAGCTTCGCCTTGTCGACGGAGAGGCCGCCGTTCGCGTTCGCGAGTTTTTTCGCGATGTCCGCGCCGAGCGCGGGCGTGTATTGTTCGATCAGTTCCTGCATGTCCCGCCGGGGAAAGCCGAGATCGGCCAGCGCGTGGATGCCGTCGTCGTGGACGACCCCGACCTGTTCCTGCTGTTGTGCATCGAAGAACGTGACGAATTTCATTCTTTTGCCCTTTCCTGCGGTTTCCGCACGACAAACTCCAGATGCGCCGCGTTCGCCAGCAGCGCCTCCTCGCCGTGCAGCGACTCCTCCAGCTTCATGAGCGTCTCCCGCTTCGCCGGATCTTCCAGCAGTTCCCGGAAGCGCCGCAGCGGCAGCACGGTCTTGCCGATCATCGACACGAACTCCAGCCCCCGTTCCCGCGCCATCGCGCGGAGCTGCCCCGGCGTGAACATCGTCATCCGGTACCGCTCCTCCGGGTTGTCCGTCACCCACCGCGTGCGGCCGGTGCGGAGAAAATCCTCAAGACCCGCGATGTCGCCGTCCCTGAAATAATGATAAATCCCCTGCAGCCTGTTGTCCACCGCCATCAGCATGCGCCCGCCCGGCCGGAGCAGGCGCGCCAGCTCCTTGAACGCGCGCCCCGGCTTCTCCGCGCAGTTCAGCGGATCGCCCTGGCCGATGATGAAGTCATACCCTTCCGCCGGAAGGCGCGACAAATCGTCAATCGTCGCGTGCCACAGCGTCGCCCCGCCCGCGGCCGCGGCCGCGCCCGCCCCCGGCATCGCCTCGGCGAAGGCGTGCGGCTTTTCCAGCCGCGCCAGCTTCAGCGCGACCTGATCGAGCATTTTCTGCGAAATGTCCAGGAAATCCGTCGGGTACCCCGCCTTCGCCAGGCGCACGCCCCAGCGGCCCGTCCCGCAGCCGACGTCGAGGCAGCGGGTCGACGCATCCTTCGGCAGGTGCCTGAGAATGTTCCGCCAGGTGATCTGGAACACGACCTCCCAGTACGGATCCCCGTCGTAGATCGTGTCGTACAGCCCGGCGACGCGGTCGTGGTACTGCTCGACGGCGGATCGGCTGCGCTTCGCCATCAGAGCATTCCCTTCGCGCCCGCGCGGCGGATGAACTCCAGCAGGATGCGCTCCATGAGCGGCCCCGAGCTGTTGGCGACGGCGATGATTTCCTCGATGCGGCAGGGTTCCAGCGCGTCGGGGAGGCAGAGATCCGTCAGGACGGCGAGGCCGAGGATCTTCAGCCCCGCGTGCACGCCCACGATGACCTCCGGCACGGTGGACATGCCGATGGCGTCCGCGCCCACGGCGCGGAGCATCCGGTATTCCGCGCGCGTCTCAAGGCAGGGCCCCGTCATCGCGGCGTAGACGCCCCGGTGGGCGGGAATGGCGAATTCCCGCGCAATGTCCAGCGCAAGGTCGGCGTACGCCCGCGTGTACGGCTCCGCCATGTCGGGGAAGCGGGGGCCCAGCGTGTCGTCGTTCGGGCCGATGAGGGGGTTCCCGTTCATCAGGTTGATGTGATCGTCCAGGACGAGAATGTCGCCCTTCCGGTGCATCGGGTTCAGCGCGCCGCAGGAATTCGTGACGACAAGGCTGGAGGCGCCCAGCGCCTTCACGACGCGCACGGGGAAGGTGACCTGCTCCATGCCGTAGCCTTCGTAGAGATGGAAGCGCCCCTCCATCGCGGCGACCGGCGCGCCGGCGATGGCGCCCAGGATAAGCTGTCCCGCATGGCTTTGCACGGTCGATTCGGCGAAGCCGGGGATGCCGGCGTAGGGGACGGCGACGGCGTTTTCTATCTGCCTCGCGACGCCGCCGAGGCCGGTGCCGAGGATGATGCCGGTGGTGATCGGCCCGGGAAATTTCTTCCGGATCGCTGTCGCGGCGGCGTCAATTTTCGCTTTCAGATCGCTTGGCATGGGCTTCTCCCTGCAGCAGTGTCCGGATCCTCCCGCGCAGATCGTCCGCGCGGACGCCCCGCACGCCGAAACGTTTCCTCTGGTTCGTCTCTCCCGAAAGAAGGACGAGATCGCCCGCGGGGACGCCCAGCTTCCTGGCGAGCAGCCTGGCGATGGCCTTGTTCGCCTTGCCCTTTTCGGGCGCGGTCGTGACCTCCACCTTCAGCATCCCGTCGTGCAGGCCGGCGACGCCGTCCCGCTTCGCCCCCGCGTGCGCCTTCACGCAAAAGGCGGCGCCGCCCTCCCAGGGTTCGACCGGCGGCGCGGGCGCGGTCATGCGTCCCGCCCCAGCTCGGCTCCCCGGTCGCGCGCGGCGGCGAGGGCGGCGGAGACAATCCCGTCAAAACCCTTCGCGTCGAGCACGGCGAGCGCCGCCGCCGTCGTGCCGCCCGGGCTCGTCACGTTCTTCCCGAGCGCCGCGGGGTCGCCGAAGCGTTCCAGCATTTCGGCGGATCCGCGCAGCGTGGCGCATGTCAGCTTCGCCGCGAGGCCGGGGTCGAGTCCCAGTTCCTCCCCCGCCCTTTGCAGCGCTTCCGCGAAGCGGAACACATATGCCGGCCCGCTCCCCGAGAGCGCGGTGACGGCGTCCAGCGCGTCCTCCGGCACTTCGACCGCGACGCCGCTCCCGGCGAACAGGGCGGTCGCGCGCGCCATGTCCTCCGCCGTCGCGTGCGTCCCCCGCGCCAGCGCGGACGCGCCCATGCCGACAAGGAGGGGCGTGTTCGGCATGACGCGGACGACGCGGGGCGTCCCGCCGACCCAGCCCTCCAGCCTTTTGCAGGGGATGCCGGCGGCGATGCTGACAAGAAGGGCGTCCCCGCCGAAGGCGAGGCCGGACAGCGCCTCCTCCGCATTCTGCGGCTTGGTCGCGAGAAGCACGACGCCGGCGGCGGCGGCTTCGGCGGGCGTCTCCGCCGCGGCGCAGCCGAGGGCGGCGAAGACTTCCCTGCGCGCGGGGAGGATGTCGTGGACGGCGATATGCGCCGGAGGCAGCAGTTCCGCGCGGATGACGCCGCGCACCAGCGCCTCCGCCATGTTGCCGCCGCCGAGGACGCCGAGACGCATGTTCGGGATCATGGTGTTTGCCTTTATCGCATCTTGAAACCGATGCGCTCTCTGGGTTCTTCCGCTTGCTGAAGATGCCGGCGGCCGCCCCATGATTGAAGATGCCGGCGGCCGCCCCATGATTCACCCTCCAATCTTGAGGTCGCAATCTGCGACCTCAAAATATCCCATTCATCCTGAAGGAGTTGGAATGTATATGCGGGCGTAAAACGTCTCGCGTTGCGCTTCACCGCTTCATTGATGCGCTTCGTCTCGACACCATACACTTCCGCCAAATCACTGTCCAGCATCACCGCCTTGCCGCGTACTGTATAAATGCGGCTGCCGACGGGAGAAGATGCCGGTAAATCCGTCTCTTTCATCATGGCGCGCTCTTTTTCATGCAAACAAGGCTGTTCCGACCCGCACCAGCGTCGCGCCCTCCTCCACGGCAACTTCAAAATCGCCCGTCATGCCCATGGACAAATGCGGCAGCGCGCGGCCTGTCAGCGCGGCCGTTTCGCCCCGCAGCTCCGCGAGGCGGCGGAAATGCGGGCGGGACGCTTCCGGATTGTCGGTGAAGGGCGCCATGGTCATCAGCCCGGCGAAGTCGAGATGCGGCGCGGCGGCGGCCAGCTTCGCCAGCGCGGGAAGGCTCCCGGGCGGCACGCCGTACTTGGCCGCTTCGCCCGAGACATTCACTTCGAGGAGGAGTTCCGCGCGGACGTTCCGTTTTTCGCATTCGCGGTCGAGCACCTCCACCAGCTTCTCCGACTCGACGGAATGGATGCGGAGGAAGCCTTCCCGCAGCGCGTCGGGAGCCTTGTTCCGCTGCAAATGGCCGATCAGGTGCCAGCGCGCATCGTCCGCGGCGAGGGCGTTTTTGTGCGCCGCGCCGTCGGCGACGCGGTTCTCGCCGAAGTCGCGCACGCCCAGGCGGTACAGTTCCGCGATCTCCGGAGGCGTCACCATTTTCGTCACGGCGACAAGCGTGACCTCCTCCGCCTTCCGCCCCGCGCGGCCGCAGGCGGCGGCGATGCGCTCCCGCACGGCATGCAGATTTTCCGTTATGCGTTCCACGCCCATTGTCAGCCAATCTCCAGCATGCGCTCGATGGGGCGGAGCGCTTTGGCGCGGATGTCTTCCGGAACCGTCACGACGGGAGCCATGTCCTCCAGCGCCCAGACCATTTTCTCCAGACTGTTCAGCTTCATGTTCGGGCAGTCCGCCGTCACGGAAAGGGGGTGGAACACTTTCCCCGGGTTTTCCTTCCGCAGCGGGTGCAGGGCGCCGATTTCGGTGGCGATGATGAATTCCCTTTTGTCGCTCTTTTTGCAGAAATCGAGAATGCCTGTCGTGCTCGCGACAAAGTCCGCCTGTTCCAGCACGGCCGGCCGGCACTCCGGGTGCGCCACGACGGGCGCCTCCGGATGCGCCGCGCGCGCGGCGGCGACCGCCTCCGGCAGCAGCCGCTCGTGCGTCGGGCAGAAGCCGTTCCAGAGTTCGATGGTGTCTCTGCCGAGTTGCGTCTTCACCCAGTGGCCGAGATTCCTGTCCGGGACGAAGAGGATCTTCTTCTCCTCCGGGACGGATCGCACCACCTCCACCGCGTTGGCGCTCGTGCAGCAGATGTCGGAGAGCGCCTTCACCGCAGCCGAGGAATTCACGTAGGTCACGACGGCGGTGCCGGGGTTTTTCGCCCGGTACTCCGCAAGCTGGCGGGGCATGACCATGTTCGCCATCGGGCAGCCGGCGTTGGCGTCGGGGACGAGAACGGTCTTCTCCGGCGAGAGAATCGCCGCCGTCTCCGCCATGAAATGCACGCCGCAGAAGAGAATGACGTCGGCCTCCGTCTTCGCGGCGAGGCGCGAGAGGCCGAGGCTGTCGCCGACATGGTCGGCGATGTCCTGGATTTCCGGAGGCTGGTACATGTGGGCGAGGATGACGGCGTTCCTCCGCCTGCGCAGCGCGGTCATCTTTTCGACGAGGGTCGGGTCGGGCATTCGTCTCTCCATTGCCGGATGGGTTGGCGCGTCAGTGTTCGCGTTCGCGCTGGATGCGCATGCGGGCGCTTTCGCGGGGTTTTCCCCCGGCGCCGTCGCTGAATTCGAGGAGATGCCCCCGGGGCAGCGTGACGACGAAACGCGCGCCCCGCTGATCCGCCATCTGCTCCACGCGGATCGTCCCCCGGTGATCCTCAATCGTCCGCCGGACAAGCGCGAGCCCGAGCCCCGTCCCCTTCGACTTCGTCGTGTAGAAAAAGTCGAACACCTTCTCCTCGTCGCCGGGCGTGATGCCGCTGCCGTTGTCCTCCACGACGAGGGTGATCCCCTCCTCGTCCTCTCCCGTCGCGACGATGATCCTGCCCTCGAACTCCTCCTCCTCCGCCTCACGCAGCCCTTCGATGCTCTCGCGCGCGTTCTTGAGAAGGTTCAGGACGACGTGGGTGAACTGGTTCTTGTCGATGACGACGGGGTACATGTCTTCCGCGAGGTTGGTTTCGAGGACAATCCCCGCCTCCTCCATTTCCGGCGTGGCGAATTCCATGAGTTCGCGGAGGAAGCGGTTCAGATCCGTCGGCGCCGGATCCGCCTTCGGCGGGCGCGCGAAGGCGAGGAAGGCGTCGAGCATCCGCGCGAGGGATTTCACCTCGCCGTGCACCCGCCGGCAGCGCCGCTCGAAACGGGGGCGCAGATCCGGAGGCAGGCGCTCCGAATCCTCCACAAGCATCTGGACGGTGAGCAGGATCGCGTGCAGCGGGGTTTTTATTTCATGGATCAGCCCGGCGGCGAGAACCCCCACGTACGCGAGGCGCTCCTCCTGCGTTTTTTCCCGATCGTCTTCGCGCTTGCGCATCGCGGCGGCTCCGTGGAGGCGTTATTTTACCCTCTTCCCGTCCGGCGCGAGCGCGGCCAGCCACCGTTTCAGCTCCGCCAGCGCCTCCTCCGGGCTGTCGACGAGCCGGAAGAGCTCCATGTCGCCGGGGCTGATGTAGCCCTCCCCGAGGAGCGTCTTCTCCGACCAGGCGATCATGTCCGTCCAGAACGCCCTGCCGACGAGGATGACGGGCATGGGCCGGATTTTCAGCGTCTGCACCAGCGTCAGGTGCTCGAACAGCTCGTCCATCGTCCCGAAGCCGCCCGGGAAGGCGATGATCGCGCGGGAATATTTCGAAAACATCACCTTCCGGCAGAAGAAATACCGGAACGACAGCAGCGTCCCGATGTACGGGTTCGCGTCCTGCTCGAAGGGAAGGTCGATGTTGAGGCCGACGGATTCGCCCCCCGCCTCCTGCGCGCCCCGGTTCGCCGCCTCCATGATGCCCGGGCCGCCGCCCGTGATGACGGTGAACTTCTCCTTCGCGAGGAGCGCCCCCGTCTGCCGCGCCATCGCGTAGTAGCGATCCGTCTCCGGCGTCCGGGCGGATCCGAAGACGGAGACGCCGTTCCCGATGCCCGCCATCGTTTCGAAGCCTTCGACGAATTCCGCCATGATGCGGAAAATGCGCCAGGGATCGTTTTTGTGGAAATCAGCCGCCGAATACTCGTTCGCTTCCATGAATCGTCCTTATGCAAGAGCGCCGGGCTGTCCGTCCCGGCGCTGTCGATGGGCACTGTCTGCAACGTTCCGGGGCATTTTCAGAAATCGAGAAGGGACGCCTCGGCCTTGCGGTTCTCCTCCTCGCGGTCGACATCGGTGCGGTAGTTCCGGAGATCGTCCTCGGAGAGATCCTCGCCCGAGGCCATGGCGCGCCGTTCCGTGCCGTAATCCGCGGGGGCGGAGGGGTTGGAGGGGAGCTGGTAGCTGTCCAGGCGGGTCTGGCTGCGGTCGTCCCACCAGAAACGCGGCCCGCCGAGCGTCCTGCCGCAGCCGGAGAGAAAACACAGGCCGGCAAGGGCGGCAGCCGCGAACGGCAATGAACGGAATCTTTTCATGGCGTTTTCACCTTTGTCGTCGAAGGGGGCGCTCCCGCCCGGACTTCCATTATCCGGGAGAGGCGCCCGCGCGTCAAGACGCGTTCGGAGCCGCGCTCACTTTCCGGCGACCGCCATCGCGCCGCCCTGGAAGGTGGCGACCAGCCTGTCCTGCTCGTCCACAATGTCGACGGTGACGAAATTCATCCGCCTGCCCGTCTTCACCGTCTTCGCGCGCGCGAGAACGTACCCGCTCCGCACCGCGCGGAGGAAGGAAATCGTCCCGTTCGCCGCCACCGTCGGCGTGCCGTGCATGTTGCTGGCGATGGCGCCGGCGTAGTCGGCCAGGGTGAACAGGGCGCCGCCGTGGAGGTTGCCGTGCCCGTTCATGACCTTGTCCGTCAGCGGCAGCCTGACTTCGGCGCGGCCGGGCTCGGCAAGGACGACCTCCATCCCCGCGAGGTCGGCGTAGTTGTCCGTGCCCATGATGGCGCGGAAGCGCTCGCGGTCAAACATCGGCGCTCCCCTTTTTCGCGGAGCGCCCGGAAATGATTATCGACAGGAACAGCCCGGCGACTGCAATGCAACCGGCGGCGAGGAACGCTTTCGGATACTCCTCCGCGCCCCCGGAACGGAAGAAGGCGATGACCTGCGGCGCGAGCAGCGCGACGACCGAGAAGGAAACAAAGAGGACGGCGAAGTTCACCGCCGCGTATTTCACCCCGAAGAAGTCGGCGTTGATGCTCGGGAACGTCCCGAACACGCCCCCGTAGCACAGCCCCGTGACAAAGAGGCAGGGAAGGAAAAACCCGGGCGTCGCGACGAACCGCGACAGCGTGAAGGTGGCGGCGATGGTCAGGACGAACGCGACGCCGATCATGAAAACCCGCCCCAGCCTGTCGGAGAGGAAGCCCCACAGCACGCGCCCGCCCGCGCTCGCGAGGGCGAAGATCATGACGGCCCAGGTGGCGCTTTCGCGGGTGAAGCCGGCCAGCTCCACCGCGATCGGCGCGGCGAGGCCGTTGATCAGGACGCCGGAGAAGACGCCGCAGAAATACGCGGCGAAAAGAAGCCAGAAGAGGGGACGGCGGATCATCTGCCGCCAGTGCAGGCCCGCCGCCGCCGACGCCGCGCCGCCGCCGGGAGGCGTCCAGCCCGCCGGCGCGTACCCAGGAGGCGGGTTTTTGACGCAGAGCGCGGCCAGCCCCATCAGGACGAGGCAGATGACGCCGAGGATTTTGAACATGTCCATCACGCCGTAGGCGGCGGTGAGGGCGCTCGCGGCGGGCGCGAGGACGATGGGGCCGACGCCGACGGCGGCGACCGCGACGCCCGAGGCGAACCCCCGCCTGTCGGGGAACCAGCGGACGACCGCGCCCACGACCGTGCCGTAGGCGAAGCCGGACCCGATGGAGGTCATCGCGCCCAGCGTCACGGCTATCCACGGAACGGATGTCCCGTAGCCGGCGAGGATGAGGCCGGCGCCGAAGAGCACGGCGCCGATGCCTGTCGTCAGGCGCGTGAAGCCGAGGTCGGCGAGCTTCCCGGAGATCAGCATCCCGAGGGGAAGAAAGGCCAGGGTGAGGGCGAAGATGATCCCCCATTCGGACGCCCAGACTTCCGGCGGCCTCTGGAGCACCTCCCCGAGGGGGAGCATGAATATGCTGGACGTGTAGGCGACGCCCTGGCAGAGGTTGGCGAGAATGCCCGCGGCGAGAATGAGCCAGCGCGTGAGAGGGGAGTGCATGGGTGCGTCTGCCTTTCAACGACAAGGATGCCCGGCGAAAAATGCGCCGGGCATTGTAGTGATTTTGCGTCTCCCGCGCAATGCGGAAAATCACCGCTTCAACTGCACCGCGGTTTGCAGCATTTCGTCCGAGGTGGTCACGATGCGGGAATTGAACTGGTAGCCGCGCTCGATGCTGATTATGTTCGTGAACTCCTGCGCAAGCTGCACGTTCGACCCCTCCAGCGCGTTCGAGCGGATCGCGCCCGAACCGTTGTCCCCGTTCGCCGTCCCCACCTGCACAGGCCCCGACACCGCGTCGTTCGGGTAAAACAGCGTCCCGCCCGACCCGGAAAGGCCGTGGGGATTCGCCACCGTCGCAACAGCCAGCTGCGCCAGCTGCATCGTCTCCAGATTGCTGTACCTGCCCCATATCTTCCCGTCCCGGTCTATCGACACGGTCTGGAGCACGCCGTCGCGGTACCCGTCCTGCGATTGCAGCCGCATCGCGCCCGCCTGGCCGACGTGGATGACGCTGTCGAAATCGTACCGGATCCCCTCCCCTTCCCCGCCTCCCGACTGCGAGGACGAGACGAGATCGCCGTCCGTGTTGAACGCCAGTTCGCCGGACGCGCCGTCGATGGACGAGGTCCAGCTCCACGCCGCGCCGGATTCCGTTCTTTCGCCCGGGGTGAAAATGAGGGAATTCTCCCGCGCCTCCATCCGGCGCACCGCCTCCATGGTCGTGACGCCGTTCGCGTCCGTGACGCTTTCGAAGCCCACCGCCTCGTCGATGACGGGGATGGTCCTGCGCATCGTGCCCGTCGGGTTGCCGTCGACGAACCAGGCGCCGAGCGCCCGGTCGACGGGGGGCTCCGCCATGTTCGTCATGCGGGCGATGTCCATCGTGAAATCGCCGGACAGGGTGAACGAGGTCGTGACCGTGTTCCCGTCCGCGTCCAGCGTCTCCGCGCTGACGTCCGTGCCGCCGGGGGTGATGCGCCCCTCCCCGGCCGGCTGCCCCTCGCCCGTGTTGTTCAGGGCGTTTCCCTGATTGAAGAAGCCCATCGTGCCCTGCGTGAAGGCGGGGTCGTCCGCGGGCGGGTAGATCCGCACCCCCGGATCGCCCGCGTTCGGCCAGTCCACCGTCGTCATCGTCCACGTCCAGTCGTTCACGTCGCCGTTCGCGACCGGCCCCGTGAAATCGATCCGCACCTTCACCTCCCGGATTTCCCCGTTCAGGGTGGACGTCGTTCCGTCCGTCTGCGTCACGGGAACGTATATCCTCGTCTCCATCGCGCCGCTCCCGGGGAGGTTCCCCATGAGCGCGAGGGTGGCGGTTTCCGCGCCGGCGAAGTCGGCGGTGGAGGTGTTGGTGGGGAGCACGCCGGTGAGGCTGACGTTTTCCGTCCGGACGCCCGGCATGAGGTCGCCGACGGCGGGGATGCGGATGTCTTCCGTCGCGCCGCCCGCCGTGACGACGCCGTCCACCGCGTTCCAGCCCTGGACGAGGGCGCTGCCGCCGCCCATGCAGAGGGAACGGAGGCCGTCCGTCCCCGGCATGTCCGTCCAGAAGCTGCCGTTCCGGGTGAGCGCCATGCCCCCGGCGGTGTCGACCATGAAAAAGCCGTTCCCCTCGATGGCGCATTCGAGGGGGTTGCCCGTGGGTTCTATGTCGCCGCCGGTGAAGTTGTGGAGGATGGCGCCGGTGGTGACGCCGAGGCCGAGGGATTTCGGATTCAGGGCGGATCGGTCGCCGACGGAGGGGATGCCGCCGACGGTGAGGGCCTGTTTGAAGAGGTTGGAGAAGAGAAAGTCGTTTTTCTTGTACCCGATCGTGTTGACGTTGGCGAGGTTGTTCGACAGGTTGTCCATGCCGCGCTGGTGCGTGGCGAGGCCGGTCCAGCCGGTGTAGAGACTTTGCGAAAGACCCATGGCGGTTTCCTCCGGATACGGTGTCCTGCGAAGAGGCCATGCAATTCGCCTGCCACACCGCATTTCCGTTATCGGCCGTTCCGGGGGGCAAACTTGAATCGTTTTGCGGGAAGGGGGGTTGCGCTCCAGGTATTCGCGACAAGGTGATCGTGCCGCCAGTCCACGCCGGCGTCCCGGCGAAGGTAGACAGGCTGCGCCTGCATGGGATCGGCACTTTCTTCCCGCGCCAGCCGGCGCCAGCCGAGAACGCCCACGGCGGCCGGATCCACCCCGCAGCCCGCCGCGCCCGCCGCATCAACCGCGCCGGCGAAAACGTCCCCGTAGGTCGCAAAGCCGCCGCCCGCGCAGCGGAGGCGGCCGCCGCGGGACTCCCGCAGCGCGCGCAGCCGCGCCGCCGCCTCCTCCGGCGTGATCGCGGCGTCGGGGGCGGCCGCGACGGCGAAGCCGCCCTGAATGCGGTATTCCCCCGCGTACACTTCGTCGCGCCGCGCGTCCTGCAGCGCGAACACGGTGTCGCCCTCCGCCGCCGCGCCCGCCGCCGCCGCCGTCTGCGCCAGCGCTTCCAGGCTGGACACGCAGGCGAGGGCGATGCCCGCCCCGTAGGCGAGCGCCTTCGCCGCCATCACGCCCACCCGGAGCCCGGTGTACGACCCCGGCCCCGCCGACACCGCCGCCCCGCGCAGATCGGCCGCGGCCAGCCCGTGCCGCTCCAGCAGGCGCGCGGCGGAGGAAACAAGCTCCCGCCCGTGGCGCAGCCCCTCCTCCAGCCGGATCGCCTCCACGCACGCGCCGTCCCGCAGGAGCGCCGCCCCGCCGAAGGGCGTGGAACTTTCCAGCGCGAGCAGCCAGGGAGACGACGGCGCCCGCGCGTGATCCGTATGCATGCCGCCTCCTCCGCTCACTCGAACAGTTCGGGACGCGTCGAGCGCGTCAGCCCGGACGCGCGATCGTATTCGTACTCCTGCCCCAGCTTCGCCAGAGGCGGCGTCGGGACAGCCTCAAGAATGCCCTCCCGCACCAGCGTCTCCAGATCCGGCGGCGTCGGGCCGTGGACGCGGCGGTACACAATCACCCCGTCCAGCAGCACGTCCAGGTGCTCCCCCGTCTCCCAGGCCGCCAGCGTCCTGCTTTTGAACGTCCCGTCCGGCAGCGGGAGCATGACGTCCCGCCCTGCCCCGGCGGCGTCCTTCTCCGCAGCCCCCTCCCCCTCCGCTCCCCGCAGCACCGCGTCCAGCGGCCATTCCGGGGGGAGCGCCCCGACAAACCCCGCGCGGCGCAAATCCTCCGCGCCCTCCGCCGGCCTCCCCTTCGCCCCGAGGTACCGCCGCCCCGCCGCCGACAGCGCCGCTTCCGCCCGGCGCGTCAGGAGAATCCCCTCCAGCACCCGCCGCGCCTCCTCCACCTGCTCCTTCAGCCGCCCGGCAAGCTCCCTGTCGCCCCGCCGCACCGCCTGGCCGTACGTCTCCTCCATCACGGACAGCACGGCCGCGCGGGCGAGCGCGACATCGCCCCGCCCCTTCAGCACGCTCTCGAACCCCCGCGCGGCCGAAACAAGGTACGCCGGCGCCCCCGGCGACGCGGCGGCGAGGCGGAACTGCCTCGCCGCCTCGATCCGCGCCGCGGACGCCCCCTCCGCGTCCCCCGCCACGCGGAGGCGGGACTGGATGTTGAGGTCGTAGGTTGTCGCGAGAATGCTGTGGTAGAGCCAGCGCGGATCCACAAACACCGGCGCCGGCCTTCCCTCCGCCTCCAGCCGGTCGTAGAAGCCGATGCCTTTCTCCAGAAGCGCGACCCCCTGCCTGTTCGCCGCGAGGGAGGCGGAGGCGGTGAGGAAGAGGGCGCCGACCTGGTAGGCGCGGTAGAAGCGGGGGGTGAGGTCGGTGACGAGGTTGAAGAGTTCGTAGATGTAGAGCTTGGATTCGTCGGCGAGGTCTTCCCGCTGGATTGCCCGGGGATAGTAGACGAGGGCCTTGATGAAGAGCGCGTCCGCCAGGGGCGCGTCGAATCCGGCGGCGACGATTTTCAGCGCGTCCCCCCGGGGAAGGTAGGCGAGGGTTCGGAAATCGTTCCGGAAGGAGGCGGTGATGTCGTCCAGCCGCAGGCGCGCGCGCCCCGTCAGGAGAACGGCGGCGAGGAGAAGGACGACGACAAGGACGGTTTCGCGCGTGCGCGGCATAGCGTGTTTTCCCATGACCCGGTTTCTCCCAGAGTATACTTCCGCGCGGCCGCCGCGCAAGCGTCTTGACCCGTTTCTCCGCTCCCTGTACACTGCCTGTCGCGGGCAATGCTCCTTTTTTCCGAAGGGACGGCGAATCCATGGCGGAAGACGCGGCGGACACGGTCCAGATCGTCCTCGGCAGCGTGCCGGATCAGGTTCAGCCGGCGGCCGCGCTGTTTCTCTCCGGCTGTTTCTCCCTTCCCCCCGCCTCCACGCGCGCCATCGCCTCCAGCGGCCCCATCGCCCTCCTCGCCGGGCTGGATCCCGGGCAGGCGGACGCCATCCTCGCGGAACTCGCGCCCTCCCTCCCCCAGAATGTCGAGCTGTCCGTCCGCCCCGGCGGCGAAGCGACCGTTTCGCGCCTCCAGTGGCCGCGCCCCCCCCGCATCTACGGGAAGGACATCGAAGACTTCCTCCCCCGGGAGGAAGAGGCGCGGGACGTCAAATGCCCCATCTGCGGCGGCGCCCTCCGCCTGGCCCCCGACGGCGCCCTCGTCAAGGCGCCCTTCACGGGACACACGGAACGCAGGCCCGGCGACGCCGCCGCCCGCCGCGCCGCGGCCGCGGGCGACAGCGACCCCCTTTTCTCCGGCGTCAAACCCCTCGGCCCCGCGAACACGCGCTATGCCTCCCTCCAGTCGCTGCAGGCCGGAGACACCGGGTTCTGGATGACCAACCGGGAGGGCATCCGCCGCGAGGCCGCCGCCTTCCCGCCCGCCGCCTCCGCGCAGCCCCCCGCCGCCGCGGGCGAGTCCTCCCACACGCGCCGCGCCCGCCCCGCCGCCGGACTCGCCGCGTTCATGAAGCCCGGCGTCTTCGCCGTCGTCCTCGGCCGGACGCGCGACGCGCAAATCGTGCACATGATCGCGGAGATCATGGGCATTCCCGAACCCGAAGCCAGGGACAGATGCCTCAACCTCTCCCTCACCGTCGCCCGCGAAATCGCCCTCGACGAAGCGCAGAACCTCCTCGCGCGCCTCCGGAACCTCGGCGCGAAGGCCCGCATCGTCAAACCGGAATTTTTCTAGAAACACCTTCCTTCCCTCCTTATACTGGAGTGCCTGGCCGCAGGGCGCCGGGAACCACGCCGTCGGGGAAGCACAGCGAAAGAGACCATCTTGCAGAGTATTACCCTTCATTGCCTCGCCGGCCCCCTCCGGGGACAGACATTCCATCTGGAGGGCGGCCCCGCCTTCATCTTCGGCCGCTACGGGAAGGCGGACTTCAGCCTTGCCGCCGACCCCGCCACCAGCCACCTCCACTTTCTCGTGGACATCTCCGACGACCGCGTCCGCATCCTCGACCTCGGCTCCACGAACGGCATCGTCGTCAATGAAACCCCGTTCGGCGGCAAGCACGGCCCGCCCATGCGCGAATTCCGCACGCTTGAATCCGGCGACACCATCCTCGCCGGCTCCAGCCTGTTCCGCCTCACCCTCACCCCCGAAACCGCCTTCGCGAACATCGGGGAGCTTCTCCGCTCCACCCGCGTCTCCGGCTCCACCCGGCGCGAGCGGAACGACCCGGGCGCGACGCAGGCGGACGGCGCCGCCCTTCAGTCCGAGCACGCGGAGGACATCCTCCCCACCGCCCAGTTCACCCCGGACGGCCTTCCCATCGTCGAGGGCTACACCATCCTCGAACGGATCGGCGGCGGCGGAAAAGGCGTCGTCTACAAGGCGGTGAAGGAAGACACGGGCGCGACGGCGGCGGTGAAGATGATGTCCTTCGGCAGGAACAGGCGCCACCAGCGCTCGCTCCAGACGTTCCGCCGCGAAATCCAGATAACGAAGCAGCTGGACCACCCGAACGTCGTCCGCTACCTCGGGGACGGCATCGCCGCCGGCGCCCCGTACCTGGCCATCGAGTACGTGGACGGGGGAACGCTGGACGATCTCGTCCGGAACGGCGCGGGGGGACGGATGGAGCTCCCCGAGGCGGTGCCGCTGTTCATCCAGCTTCTGGAGGCGGTCGCGCACATGCACGCGCGGTACCTCGTCCACAGGGACATCAAGCCGAAGAACGTCCTCCTCGATCTCCGGGGCGGGGGAAGGTACGCGGCGAAGCTGTCGGACATGGGCCTCTCGTGCCGCTTCAGCGAAATGGACGCGGAGGAGTTCTTCCCCATCGTCACCGAGGGCGGAACCCTCGCGTACATGCCGCCGGAGCAGATGGAGGATCTGTCGCGCGCGATCCCGCAGTCGGACGTGTTCAGCGCGGCGGCGACCCTGTACCAGATGCTGAGCGGGAAGATGGTGTACGACTTCGCGGAAAAGGAAGAGCCGGAGGCGATTCTGGAAGGCAGGATCCTGCCGGTGTCGGAACTGCGCCCCGAGCTTCCCCGGCCGGTGGCGGAGGTGATCGGGAGGGGGCTGTCGTATTCCATTTGGGTCGCTTTTCCGCCCGTTTTGCGCCGTGCTTCGCCCGCTTTTCTCGACAATGTTGTCCCATTGCCTTCGAAAATCGGGCTCGCCCGGCACAAAACGGACGAAAAATCGACCCAAAGCGAATTCAGCAACAGGCTCATAGGAAAACACGGAACGGGAAGGCGGGCGTGATGGCTCTCAATCGAATGTCCGGCGACGGGGTTCGCCGCGTGCTCCTGATCGGTCTCTTCGGCCTGCTTGCCTTCCGCGCCGCCGCGCAGGAGGCGCCGCCGCCCGCGCCGGCGCAGCCCCCCCGCCCGCCGGCGGCGGAACAGGCGCCGGCGGAGCAGGCGGCCGCGGAACAGCCCGCCCCGCAGCCGGCGGCGGATGGCGCGGACGAGGAGGACGACGACACGGCCGACCCGAAGGACGCCGCCGCGCGCTACGCCGCCCGCGCGGCCGCGGTGCAGACCCGGATGGACTCCCTCGCGACGGAAGTGCCGGACGAAACCCTCCGCGCCCGCGTTCTGGAACAACTGAAGGACGCCCTCGCCCAGTGGCAGGCGGCCACCCAGGCGGCCGAACAGTACGCCCGCCGCCGCCAGACGGTGGAAGGCGCCTCCGCCCGAATCCGGGCAATCCAGGAGGAAATCGGGACAATCCGCGACAAGGCCGGCGCCGCCGCGGCCGACGACGACGCCCGACCCCTCGCCGACCTCGAAGCCGAGCTCCGGGATCTCGACACCAATCTCCCCGAATGGAACAAACAGCTCGACCAGCGCACCTCCCGCATCGACACCCAGACCCAGCGCCTCGCCGACTCCCGGAAGGCGGCGGACGAGGCGCAGACCCGCCTCGCGGCAAAACAGCCCCCCGTCCCCGACAACCTCCCCCCCGAACTGAACACGGCCGTCCGGGAGGCCCGGAACGCCCACCTCCGCGCCGACCGCGAAATCATCGCCAACAGCGACTACTTCCGGAACATCCAGGAGCCTGTCGCGCAGCTCGACAGCGCGGAGCGCGACCTCCTCACCCGACGCATCGAAGCGGCGCGCGCCCGGCGGGACGTCCTCTCCAACGCCATCGCCGACAAGCGGCGGGAAGAGGCGGACACGCTCCGCCGCGAAAGCGAGGCCGCCGCCGCCCGCGTCCTCGAATTCCTCCCTCCCGTCTTCAGCGACGTCGCGAAGGAGAACAGCGAACTCTCCTCCACCCTCGACGCCTTCCTCGGGCAGGAAAAGAACCGCGCGACCGCCCTCCAGACGGCGACGGACTACAACCAGACGCTGCAGACCGACTACGAGCGCATCCGGGAGCAGGTCGAGAACGGCAACTCCGGCCAGGCCCTCGGCTCCTACCTCTGGGCGAAGCGCCGCGCCCTCCAGCGCGAGACCTACCAGGCCGACCAGGCGCTCGCGGCGTTCTCCTCCGCCGCCGTCCCCGGCTTCAGCCTCGGGACGATTGACGAACTCCGCCGCCGCATCCCCCGCCTCGATCAGGAACTCTCCGCCTTCTCCTCCTCAAAGGAGACGGCGGCGCTCCCGCCCGCGCGGCGGAACGAGCTGATCGACCAGGCGAGGCAGCTTCTCGACAACCATTCCCGCCTCGTCACCGGCCTCGCGGAGTGCGTGCAGAGGCGTTCCGCCTCCCTCATCGACCTGGACTCGGCGAACAAGGAGCTGCACCGCATCGTCGGCCGCTACGGCTCCCTCGTGAACAGGCATGTCCTGCAGCTCCCCGGCTCCCCCCCGCTCTGGGAGATATCCTTCGTGCAGACGTTCCGGGAGACGCTTCCCGACCTCATGAGCGTGAACCTGTGGAAAGGCGTCGGCGAGACCCTCGTGTTCGGCCTTCTCCGCTCGCCCTGGCTTCTGTTCTTCCTGCTGCTGGCGGCGCTGCCCCGCGTGGTGGGGCGCATTCTCGCGGGGTGGCTGGCGCGGTTCAACATATCGTCCCACAAGCCCGAGGCCGCCGCCCCGAGGGGCCTCCTCTGGCGGGTGGGGCGGGCGTTCCTCCACGCGTACCCGGCGCCTCTCGCGCTGTTCGCGGGGGGAGCGGCGATCTGGAGCGCGGGACGCCCCGGAAGCGACGCGGCGGCGGTGGGGGACGCGCTCCTCGCCGGCATGTTCCCGCTGCTCCTGCTGAACCTCTGGCGCTGCTTCTGCGAGAAGGACGGGGTGTTCCCCGTGTACGGCGGGATGCCGGAAGTCCTCGCGGAAAGAGTCCGGCGGCGGCTGGGATCGATCCGCTCCGTCGGCCTGCCGCTGTGGATTGTCGTGTGGTTCGTGCAGAACAGGACGGAGCCGGCGGCGTTCCAGACGCTCGGGGGGATAGTGTCCCTCGTCCTCGCCGCGCTCGCGGTCTGTTTCTGGTGGCTGCGGATGCGGCCGGCCGTGCTGCTGCGGGGAGCGCCCCCGAAGTCGCCGCTGTTCTGGCAGATTGCGCACCTCGCCATCATGGGGCTGAGCCTGGTGTGGCTCGTCCTGTCGCTTCTCGGATACAATTACGGCGCCGTGACGGTGATAGCGAAGGCGGTGGCGTCCTGCCTTGTCCTAACCTTCGCTGTCCTCGCGGGGCTGTACTGGGATCTCCGCCTCGCGCGCTCGCGGGAGCGGCAGAGGGCGCGGACGATACTGTACTACCGCTTCAGCGAGGAACGCCGGCTCCGGCGGGACGAGGAGAACCGGGCGGCGGCCGCGGACGCGGCGGACAACGACGATCTGACGCTGATCGACCACGAGGAGGCGGCGAAGGATCCCTTCTCGTCCCCGGCGGTCGCGGCGGCGGCGGCGAGCATCCCGCCGAAGGTGGAGCAGGAACTGGAGGAATCCCTCGCCGGCGCGCGCCGGATGGTGCGCTGGCTTGTCCTGGCCCTGCTCGCCGCCGCGCTTCTCGGACAGTGGTCGGATCTGTTCCCGGTGCAGGAATGGCTGTCCTCCGTCACGCTGTATTCCCGGGGGGAGGCGGAGGGGCTGACGCTGCGGAATCTGGCGCGCGCGCTTGCGTTCGGCCTTCTCGCCGCCCTCGTCGCCGTTCCGCTGGGCAGTTGGGCGAACCTTTCGTTTTTCTCGTGGAATCCGTCGGAGCGGGGCACGCGGATGGCGACCTCCGCCCTCATCCGCTACGGCGTGCTGGGCGCGGGCGCCATCCTGGTGGCGCGGGAACTGGGGATGGCCTGGTCGGACGCGCAGTGGCTGGTGGCGGCGCTCAGCGTCGGGCTCGGCTTCGGCCTTCAGGAGATCATCCTCAATTTCGTCTCCGGCATCATTCTCCTGTTCGAGCGGCCGGTGCGCGTCGGCGACATGGTGACGATCGGGAGCGCGGAGGGGACGATCAGCCGGATCAACATCCGCACCACCACGATCATCGACGCGGACAGGCGGGAACTGATCATCCCGAACAAGGAGCTGGTGACGGGGCGGGTGGTGAACTGGACGCTTTCGGACACGGTGACGAAGGTGGTGGTGTCGGTGGGGGTGGCGTACGGCTCGGATTTGGAGCTGGTGCAGCGCCTGCTTCTCCGCGCGGCGCGGCGGACGGAGGGGGTGCTGGACGATCCGGCGCCGTCGGTGTTTTTCTCGTCGATGGGGGACAGCAGCCTGAATTTCGACGTGCGGGCGTTCACCGGCCGCCTGGAGGACAGGGGCCCCGTGCAGCACAACCTGCGCCTCTCGATCAACAGCATGTTCGAGAAGCACAGCATCTCGATCCCCTTCCCGCAGATCGACGTCCACATCGTTCCGCCGGCGGAGTGACGCGCCGCCCCGCGCGCGTCAATCCGCCGCCGGCCGGCCGGCTCTATTCCTCGTCCCCGTCGTCGAAGTCTTCCTCGTC
>QMCE01000417.1_pt1 | contig 21776 bp, 19 predicted proteins | sample 1821851 | NCBI WGS metagenome assembly QMCE01 (sample SAMN09453174, study PRJNA476694) | Termite gut metagenome, whole genome shotgun sequencing project. | isolation source: worker | host: Odontotermes sp. | place: South Africa:Pretoria | collected 2016-01-28 | reverse complement strand
ATGTCCTCGCCGTATCCGGCGCGCCCCTGCCCGCCGAGTTCCTGCTCGACGATAGCGTTCCCGATCATCCAATAGGTCGCTGTCATGACCTGGTTCACGGAACGGGCCGCAAGAGAACGAGCCTGCTCCAGCAAGCCGACGATCTCAGTGAAGAACCGCTCGTATCCGGGTGGCGCCGGGTCGCCTGTATCAAGTTTGCCCAGTAGATCGTCACTCATCGCCTCAGTCCTCTCAGCTCAATGGACTTCATTGTGACACCCGGCACAGACATTCTCGGTGGCGCGGCGTGGTGGGTGGGGCGCAGAGCCCACAGGGTCGTCCCAATCAGCACAGCCCTATTGCCACACACCCGGGTCTCCTGGCTGATGCACTGGGCGGGGTGTCACAGGGGGCCGAGGGTGAAAGCCGGGTCGAACGGGTCGGCATCAGCCCACAGGCCTGGCAGCACGTACTCGTCGTAATCGGTCCGGTTGGGGAAGGCGAGCATCGGGCGGTCGGTGGAGAACTCGACCCCCCTCACAAGCCAAGACATGCAGGAGTCAGTGGTTCTAGTAAGCGACATATGGTGGGTCTAGGTGGACTTGAACCACCGACCTCTGCCTTATCAGGGCAGCGCTCTAACCGACTGAGCTATAGACCCGCGCCGGATAACTTTATCAAGATCGGTGGGGAAACGCCAAGTCAACCGGGGTCCGTCTGGCCGTGAAATGACCACGCATCGCCTGGACTTCAAATAGTTGCTTCAAAAATAACTGTAAGAATCCACACATTTTTCTTATTGTGTGTTGTCCAACTGCATGGTAAAATTCCAGAGGATCGTCGAATTATTGGAATACTACTTCAAGGGAGGCGGGTAGCTCGAAAACGACGATGGGAATGGTCGGTGATTTCGAGAGTAGGACGTGCATCGGATGCTTGTGTTGAAACACGGGGTAAGAATGCATCGTCGTACACTTGTCCAGTAGAAGGCGATAGTACATATGGCAATCTCAAGTGCTGTAACAATCAAGACACCAGATGGTCTCTTCACGATCTTGACCTCGGCCAACGCGGTCTTGGCGTCCGGGTGGACTGATGATCTGCTGTCTTTGGTGGAACTCGTTCATGTCGGCCTGCGGCCGGCAACCATTGAAGTGAACGGCAACTCCTCCTTCCTCGACCAGGCCAAGGCGGCGGTCGAAGCCTATTACGACGGGGACCTGACCGCGCCGGGCGAGATTCCGGTGCGCCAGCAGGCCGGCCAGTTCCATCTGAAGGCCTGGGCCGCCCTGCGCACGGTCCAGCCGGGCCAGACCGTGACCTACGTCGAGTTGGCCAAGATGGCTGGCAATCCGGCGGCGATCCGGGCGGCCGGCAGCGCCTGCGCCTTCAACCCGGCGGCCCTCTTCGTGCCCTGCCATCGGGTGGTGCGCTCGGACGGCACCCTGGGCGGCTACCGCTACGGGCTGCCGATCAAGCAGAGCCTCCTGGCCAGGGAGAGCCCGGACCAGGACTGAGACCCCGGACCGGCTCCTTCCACCGGGTGGCGGTGAGTCCCACCGTCGCCGGTCGCCAGGCGTCCTCGGACCTCACCCAGGAGAGGTAGTGTGGTCCCGACAACCTGAAGCGCCCTCGTGGGAGAAGGAGAGTCCGTCCCGATGCGTGAGAAGCTGGGCCGCCGGCTTCGGAAGCTGCGCCGCTGGCTCCATCCGAAGATCCAAAGATTGCGGAACCTGCTCTACACGGCGACCTACAGCCTCGGCGCCCGGGTGCGCCCGATGCGGCCGGGCAGTGTGATCCTGGTGACCAACCGGAGCTCGGTGCTGACGGACAATCTCCTTTTCATCGACCGGGCGCTCGACCGCGACAAGCACGCCGTCTCCCACTTCTTCTTCGCCCAGCGTCCCCGGACGGCGCTCGGCCGCCTGCGGCCCAGCCTGCGGTTCATCTGGGCGATGTCCCAGACCGAGTACACCATCGTGGACGACTTCCTGCCCCTGGTCTATCCGGCCCGTCTGCGGCCCGGCGCCCGCCTGGTCCAGGTCTGGCACGCCCTGGGCGCCCTCAAGAGGGTCGGGTACAGCCGGGGCGGCCATGACGGCGGCCCGCCGTCGACCTCGATCTCGCACAAGAATTACACCGATGTGATTGTCAGCGCTGACGCGGTCCGGCCGAACTTCGCCGAGGCCTTCGGGGTGCCCCTGTCAGTGGTCCACGCCACTGGCGTGCCCCGGACCGACCTCTTCTTCGACCCGGCCGCCCAGGCCGCGGTGAAGGAGGAGCTCCACCGTCGGCTGCCCTTCCTGCGGGGCCGGCGGGTGATCCTCTTCGCCCCGACCTTCCGGGGCCAGGACAAGAAGTCGGCCTGCTACCCGGCCGACTTCCTCGACCTGGAGGAGGTGGGCGCCGCCCTGGGGGAGGACGACCTGCTGATCTTGAAGATGCACCCCTTCGTCCGGCAGCCCCCGGTCATCCCGCCGGCCTACCAGGACCGGATCGTCGACCTGAGCGACTTCCCGGAGTTCAACCACCTGCTCCTGGTGACGGACCTCCTGGTCACGGACTATTCCTCGGCGATCTTCGACTACGCCCTGCTGGGGCGCCCGATCGTCTTCTACACCCCCGACCTGGAGGACTACCTCGCCACCCGCGGCCTCTACTACGACTTCGACGACTACACCTACGGCCCGGTGGTCCGGGACACCCCGGCGCTGATCGACGCCCTGGGGCGGGCCAGGGTCGACGAGACCCGCCTGCGGGCCTTCTGTGAGAGGTTCCTCAATCGTTGCGACGGCCGGGCCACCGCCCGGTTCGTCGAAACCGTCTTCGGCGAGCCGGTGGCCGCCGCCCAGGGCGACCAGCCTCAGATGTGAACAGATGGATAGCGGACCAGGCGCCGCTACGATAATCTGTCCTTTGGCGTTTCAAGTCCCGGTGGCACGACACTCCAATGATGAAAACTGACACCTAAAGAAAGATTCCCGGCGATGGCACGGAAGGGCACTGGATCGAGCGGGGCGAAGGTCACCGCCGAGCGGCTGGGCCTTCGTGCCTTCGTGCGGCTGGCCAGGATGACCTACGGCCCGCTCAAACTCCTGCCGGTCCAGCACAAGGTCGTCTTCCTGACCTGGGAGTCCAACCGGGTGACCCTCGACTTCCGAAGGCTGATGGACCGTCTGGCCGACCTGCCGAACCCACCCAAGACCGTCGCCCTCTGCCGGGAGCTCTACCCCGGCGTCCTGGGGTACCTCCGCTACTTCTTCCACATGTTCCACCAGATGTACGAGATGGCCACCGCCCAGGTCGTCGTCCTGGACGCCTACTGCGTCTTGGCCTCGGTCCTCAACCACCGCCCGCAGCTGCGCCTGGTCCAGTTGTGGCACGCCCTGGGGGCCTTCAAGAAGTTCGGCTGGTCGATCGTGGACAAGTCCGAGGGCTGGTCGGCCCAGTCCAACATCCCCTCGCCCACCCTGTCCCACATCCTGCGGATGCACCACGGCTACACCGCCGGGGTGGTCAGCTGCTCCGAGGCCATCCCCCTCTTCGCCCGCGCCTACCGCTGCGACCCGGACATCCTGCACGTCGCTTGGCTGCCCCGGGTCGACGCCCTGCGCGACGAGGCGATGATGGCGGAGCTGCGTCAGCGGATCGTCACAGCCCACCCCGAGTTGGCCGGCCGTCGGGTCGTCCTCTACGCCCCGACCATCCGGCGGACCGTGATGGACGCCAGGCCCATCACCGCCCTGGTCGACGCCGTCAACCAGGCCGGTTGGTGCCTGATCGTCAAGCCGCATCCCGTCCGGGGGGAGAAGCCCTCGCCGGTCTTCGCCGACCAGTCCGTCGTCGTGCCCGACTTCTCCGCCATCCAGCTTCTGGCGGTGGCCGACGCCGTCATCACCGATTACTCCGCCATCGTCTACGAGGCCTACCTGCGGTCGACGCCGGTCTACTTCTTCGCCCATGACATCAAGGAGTACGAGGAGGCCCGCGGCTTCTACACCCCGCCGTCCGCCTTCCCCTCCACCATTTACGAGAGCCCGGCGGACCTGGTCCGCGACCTGGACGCCGGCCTGGTCGACCGGGCCGCCATGCGGGACTTCGTCGACCGCTTCCTGGAGGACTCCGACAAGCGGGTCGACATCCTCGACCTGATCAACCCGGACAAACCGCGGGTCTGACCGCCCGCAGACCGAGCCCCCTCGCCGCTCCCGGTGGGGTTCCCGGGCCCCGGCCCCTGGTCGATCCCGCCCTGCCGGGCCGAGTCCTGAGGAGTCGTCCCGGCGGTCAGGTCTGGCTCAGCGTTCCCCCTCCCCGACGGTCAGGACGATCTTGCCGACGTTGCGGCCGGACTCCAGCAGGGCGTGGGCCGCGCCGGCCTCGGCCAGGGGGAAGGTCGTCAGCGGCGGCAGGGGGATGGCGCCCGAGGCGAAGAGGGGCCAGACCTGGTCGACGACCCGCCGGACGATCGCGGCCTTCTCCGCCAGCGGCCGGAAGCGCAGGCTGGTCGCCGTGATGGTGGCGGCCTTGCCCAGCAGGCGGTTGAGGTCGAGGGTGGCCTTGGTCCCGCCCTGGAGGCCGATGACCGTCATCCGGCCGCCGCGGGCCAGCGACCGGAGGTTGGCGTCGAGGTACTTGGCGCCGATGATGTCCAAGATGGCGTCCACCCCGGCGCCCTCGGTGGCGGCCCGGACCTGGGCGGCCCAGTCCTCGTGGTAGTCGATGACGAGGTCGGCTCCGGCCCTAGTGGCCAGGGCCGCCTTGGCGGGCGAACCCACGGTGGTGATGACCCGCAGGCCGAGGTGTTTGGCGTAGGGGATGGCGAAGGAGCCGATGCCGCCGGTGCCGCCGTGGATCAGGATGGTCTCGCCGGCCCTGACCCGGATGTGGTCGAAGTTGGACACCACGGTGGCGGCGGTCTCCATGATCCCGGCGGCCTGGGTCAGGCTGAGGCCGTCGGGCAGGGGGGCGCACTGGCCCACCGGCGCCAGGACCCGTTCGGCGTAACCGCCGCCGGCCAGGAGGGCCACCACCTGATCGCCCACCCGGGGGAAGGAGGTCCCTCCGGGGGCGTCCGCCAGGTCCGGATCCGGCTGGTCGGCCTTCGGCTGGGGGAGGCCGACTCCCCGGGTGTCTGGGCTGGCGGTGTCTGGCCTGGCGGTGTCGGATGTGGCGTCGGGTCCGACGGCTTCCACCACTCCGGCGGCTTCGAGACCGATGATCTCGGTCACACCGGCCGGCGGCGGGTAATGGCCCTGGCGCTGGAGCAGGTCAGCCCGGTTGACCCCGGCCGCCGCGACGGCGATCCGGACCTCCCCGGGCCCCGGCTGGGGGGTGGTCACCTCGGTCAGTTCGAGTTCTTCCGGGCCGCCGGCCTGTCGGGCTGTGATCGCTTTCATGGCTTCCAGCATGCCACAGTCCCGGCCGGTCCGGACCCCCGCGGGGGTGGACGATCCGGACACGTCGCTCAAGGCAGCCCAGCGACCGGGCCGGACCTCGGCGGGGGTGGTGGGTCTAGCTGGTGGTCCAGGAACCGCTGGTCGGCACCAGTTCGACCCAGGTGTTGCCGGGCAGCAGGGTGAGGGGAGCGCCGGCCTGGTCGAAGAACTGCCAGGGGGCGGTCTCCGAGTCCTTCTGCCAGGTGATGGGGACGGACTTGCCGCCCGAGGCGACCAGTCCCTGACCGCTGCCGACGACGATGCTCTCGGGCACATGGGTGCCGATGGCGTCGGAGTAGTCCGTCATGACGACGTTGACCTTGAGGAGGAGGACGTTGGTGGCGCTGAGCTGGTCGCCCGACACCACGGTGGCCGGCTTCTCACCCTCCCAGCGGAACCAGCGGCCGCTGGCCGGGTCCCAGGTCCAGCGGGGGGTGGCGATCGGCGAGATGGTGGCCGAGACGGTCGAGGTCTCGGTCCCCAGGGTCTGGGCCGTGCTGTCCTGGTCGACGAAGTCGCAGAAGGCGGGCGGCGGGGCCTGATGGTCGGCGTCGGCCCTGGCCAGCAGCTTGTCGGGGTTGCCGGCCAGGTTGTGGGGGGCCACCCGGTCGCTCACCCGGCCCAGGCCGTCGCCGGTGTAGAGCAGCTGGAGACCGTCGGCTTGGGCGCGCTGTTCGAAGGGCGCCTGCCCGCCGGCGTACACCATCAGGCCGTGGGTCCAGCCGGCGATCGGCCCGTCCATCGGCCGGATCGAGCGGACCGGGACGATGTGGTAGGGCAGTATCGAATGGAACATGGCGACGTAGCGGACGATGCCGCCCTCGACCAGCTCCTCGAAGACGATGTCGGCCGAGTCGAGGCCCTCCTGGGGCCGGGCGTCGATCGAGTTCTCGACCTTCACCACCAGGGCCGGCCGGTCGACCACGGGGGCGGCGACGCCGGTCAAGGGCCAGCGGGGCAGCTCCGGAGTCGGGGTGGGCGTCGGTGTCGGAGTCGGGGTGGGCGTCGGTGTCGGCGTCACCGTGGGGGTGGGGGTCGGCGGGGGTGTTGGAGCGTCTGTCAGGTGCCCCAGGGAGTAGGCGAGGACGGTGCCTCCGCCGCCGATGACGACGACGGCCGCCGCCGCGACGATCAGCCACTTCTTCCAGCCCAGGCCCTTCCCCTTCCCGCCGGTCGGTGCGGGTGTCGGGGCGGGTGCGGGTGTTTGCGATCCCGGATCGGTTCCCATGGACATTGTCTACCTCCTCCGAGGCCGGTCGTCCGGTCGGTCGCCCGATTGACGGATCCTGGACGATCCCGCCTGGTCTTTTCTGACGCCTCTCACCCTATCATGACAGCGAAATCGGTCATGATAAGCCAGAATGCGGGGGAAATAGGGCGGAGGGGATGGTTGGCGCGCCCCTTGGGGATCCATCGCCATGCACAATTGTGCGCGGTCGCTTGTGACAGGCATTTGTGTTGGCGTGTAGGATAGCAAGCAGGGATATGAAAACTACCATTAATAGGAGAGCCCATGGCAATAGAAGGAACTGAAGCAGTAGCGTATACTGTCCCAGCGCGTAAAGCGATGCTTTTGCGACTGGATCCGGCCGTCCACAAGGCGTTGGCCCAGTGGGCGGAGGAGGACTCCCGCAGTCTGAACTCGCACATCGAGTTGTTGCTGCGCAAGGACCTGACTGAGACCAACCGGATGCCGGCTGACGCTCAGCCCGTCCGCCGTCCCGGTCGTCCCCCGACAGTGATCTATCGCTAAGTCGTCTTCGCACTCACCCACGAGTGCGGGCACGTCTGCCTTGATTGTGCCGCCATGGTTATCGGACCATGGCGGCACAGTCGTCTTTCAGACTCGGATGCCAGGACCTTCCCTCTTCAGCCAGAATCCAGGCCCTTCCCTCCTCGGAACCGAATCCAGGACCTTCCCTCCCCGGTCCTTCTCCGGCTCAGGCGGCCACGGCTTGCCGGCGCAGTTCGCCCTCCGCCCGAACCACCCGGGCGCCGGGCACGTCGACGGCCTTCTGGCCGTGCCAGTCGCTGATGAGGCGGTCGACGGCGAGGACATGGTCCCGGGTGACGGCGTCCTGGCCGTCCACCCGCAGCCAGGCCAGGAGGAAGCGCCGCCGGATGGGCGCCGGCAGGCCGGCGAGCTCCGTCAGGGCGACCACGGGCTGGCCGGGGTCGAGGGGCAGCCGGTCGGCCCAGTCATCGAGCAGATCGGCGTCCTCCCGGCAGAGGTCGGCGGTCCGGGCCAGGTTGCCGGCCAGACCCGGGCCTAGGGTCCGGTCGAGCAGGTCCATGGCGGTCCTCAGGCGGGAGCGGGTGTAGGCGGGGTCCCGGTTGGCCGGGTCCTCCCACCAGGTCAGGCCCCAGTCCCGGCAGGCCTGTTCGGTCTCCCGGCGACGGACGGTGAGGAAGGGACGGACCAGCCGGCCCCGCTGGGGGGCCATCCCGGACAGTGAGCGGGTGCCCGAGCCGCGGGCCAATCCGAGCAGGACGGTTTCGGCCTGGTCGTCGAGGGTGTGGGCCAGAAGGACGACGGCCCCGGGGTCGTCGGTCAGGGCGGCGTGACGGGCGGTCCTGGCGGCGGCTTCCACGCCCCTTCCGTCCGCCGTCACCTCGACCCGGACCACCTCGGCCTCGATCCCCAGGGCTTCGGCCTGCCGGGCGGCCTGGGCGGCGACCGCCGCCGAACCGGTCTGGAGGCCGTGGTCGACGATCCGGGCCCTGATCGGCAGGCCGGCCAGGGGGGAGGATGACCGGTGGTCACGGGCCCAGGCGGCGGCGGCGGTCAGAGCCAGGGAGTCGGCGCCACCGGACAGGCCGATCCGGCAGTGGTCGCTCCCCTGGGCGGCCAGAGCAGGGGGGACGACTCGCTCCAGGCACCTGACCAGGGTCAGGCAGGCCTCGGAAAGAGCGTGGCGGGCCATCCGCAACTAGTTTCGGGCGACGGCCTGCTCCACCAGGGCGGCCAGGACCTCGGGCAGGCTCTCACCGGCGGTTTCAAGGGAGAGCGGCACCAGGGAGGTCTCGGTCATGCCGGGGGCGACGCTCGACTCGATGAAGACGGGTTCGCCCTGGCGGACGATGATGTCGGCCCGGGAGAAGTCGCGCAGGCCCAGGCTGGTGTGGGCGGTGACGGCGGCCCGCTGGCAGGCGGCGATGGTGGTCTCGTCCAACTCGGCGGGGCAGATGTAGGTGGTGGCGCCGGCGGTGTACCGGGCCTCGAAGTCGTAGCGGCCGGAGGCGGGGCGGATCTCCACCGGGGGGAAGGCGACCGGGCCCTCGCCCAGGTCGAAGACCGGCACGGCGATCTCGGTGCCCTCGATGCACTCCTCGATCACCGCCACCGGGCCGTAGCTGTAGGCGGCGACCAGGGCGGTCGGCAGATCCTCGATCCGGTCGACCCGGGAGGCGCCCAGGGCCGAGCCGGAGGCGGAGGGCTTGACGAAGAGGGGCAGGCCGAGCCGGTGCTCGATCAGGTCCATCAGCCTGGCCGCGCCCAGGTCGTGGAACATGTCAGAGGGCAGGATCACCCGCTGGGGGACCGTCAGGCCGGCCCGGGCCGCCACCGGGATCGCCAGGGCCTTGTCGTAACTCGCCCGGCAGGCCACCGCCGTCGAGCCGACGTAGGGCACGCCGACGAGCTCGAAGACCTCGGCGACGGCTCCGTCCTCGCCGGCGCCGCCGTGCAGCATGGGGAAGACGACGGGATGGTCCAGGGTCGAGATGAGTTCGATCAGCGAGGGCTGGAGGTCGGACTGGGTGACCTCGAAACCGGCGTGGGCCAGTTCGCGGGCGACGCGGCGTCCCGATTCGAGGGAGATTTCGCGCTCATGGGACAAGCCCCCAGCGACGACGATTACTTGTTGGGCCATTGTTACCTCCGGATGGGTTGGGGTTGGGTGGAGGGGGCGGCCGCCCGTCCGGCGGGGGGCCGTTCGGGGTTCATCGGTCCTGCTCCTGGGCGTCTGTCCCGGCGGACAGCTGTGGGGCGACCAGCCCGAAGGTGGCCCGCAGCGCCATCTCCTCGCGCAGGGCCTCTCCCAAACGGCGGGTGCCTTCGTAGATCCGTTCCGGCGTGGGGAAACAGTAGCTCAGTCGCATGTTGCGCGAACCGAGGCCGTCGGCGTAGAAGGCGGTGCCGGGGACATAGGCTACCCGGTGGGAGGTGGCGCGCCCGCTCAACTGATCGGAGTCCAACCCCTCCGGCAGGGTCGCCCAGACGAAGAAACCGCCCTGGGGATGGGTCCAGGTCACTCCTGGGGGCATGTGGTCCTCCAGGCCGCGCAGCATGGCGTCGCGGCGGAGCCGGTACATCTGGCGGAAACGGTCGATCTGGCCCCGCCAGTCCCAGTTGGACAGGTACTCCGAGATGGCGAACTGGGAGAAGACCGGCGGGCAGAGGGTGGCCGACTCCTGGGCCAGGACCAGTTTTTTCAGGACGGCCGGCGGCGCCAGCACCCAACCGACCCGGAAACCGGGGGCGAAGGTCTTCGAGAAGGAACCGAGGTAGATCACATGGTCCTGGTCCATCGAGCGCAGGGCCGGTTGTGGCGGCAGGTCGAGGGTGAGCAGGCCGTAGGGGTTGTCCTCCACGATCAGGACGCCGAGCTCCTTGGCGGCCTCCAGAAGCTGCCGGCGGCGGTCCTGCGACATCATGATGCCGGAGGGGTTGTTGAAGTTGGGGATGGTGTAGAGGAACTTCACCTTGCGGCCGGCCCGGCGGGCGGCCAGGGTGGCGGCCCGGAAGGCATCGGGGATGATGCCCTGCTCGTCCATGGCCACGTGGACGACCTGGGCCTGGTAGGAGGCGAAGGTGCCGAGGGCGCCGACATAGCTGGGGGCCTCGGCCAGGACGATGTCGCCGGGGTCGACGAAGGTCCGGGTGACCAGGTCGAGCCCCTGCTGGGAGCCGCAGGTGACGATCACGTCGTCCGGCGGGGCCTCGATCCCCTCCAGGCTCATCACCTCGCAGATCTGTTCGCGGATCCGGTCCTCTCCCTGGGCGGAGCCGTAGTTCATGACCTGGGGGCCGCGCGCCTTGATCAGGTCGCCGATGCTGGAGCCGACCACGTCGAGCGGCAGGTCGGCGATGTTGGGCATGCCACCGGCCAGGGAGACGACCTCAGGGCGGTTGGCCACGGCGAAGAGGGCTCGCACCGCGGAGGCCTTGAGACCCTGGGTCCGGCTGGCGTACGTGTCGACATAGGGGTCGAGACGTGTCTCCATTCTCTTCTCGGGCAGACTCATAAGCTCAACTCTGCCCCAAAAAGACGTACGATGCTGGTATGGCACGCAGCATGGGCAAACCTGGGCCTTCGGGGGCCGGCGGCCCGGTGGTCGCTCTGACGGCGGCGGACCTGGCGGCGATGGCCGGTGTGACCCGGTGGTTGGCGCCGGCCGACCGCGACGCCGCGGCCCAGGCGGCGATGGCGGCTTGGGGACTGTGCGGCGTCGGCCTGCGCCGCGGCGACCAGTGGACCTCGGCCATGCTCGTCACTCCGGCCCCTGGCCTGCCCCGCCGTCATCCCCTGTCTTCTGGAGGAGTCGACGACGACAGCGCCGCCCTGATCCTGGCGGCGGTCTCGTCGGGGACGGCCCTGGTGGCCGGGAAACGGCTCTGCGTGGCGCTCTGCCGCCACCTGCACGACCATGTCACCGGGATCGAGGCCCAGGCCACGCCGCTGCTGGCGACGGCCACTCCGTTGGCGCCGAACCGGGCCTGGCTGAACTGGCTCGGCTTCCGTCCGATGCGTTATCCCCTGAACCACTACCGGTTGGATCTAGCCGACACCGTGGTCTGGTTCGAGCGGCTCTTCCAGGGGTACCGCCGCCCGAGCATGGGTCTGACGGCGTCAAGCGTCGGCCTGACCGGACAGGCCGGATCGGCCGGCCGTGTCGTCATCGATCCGGTGGCTGGCCGGGCCCGTCCGTCAGGCGAGTGACTCCAGGGCCTGCCTCAGCTTCATCTTGGTGACGGATCCCACCATGGCCGTCACCAGTTCGCCCTTGACGAAGATCTGGACTGTGGGCAGGGTGCGGATGTCCTGGCTGGCGGCCGTCGCCGTGTTCTCATTGGTGTCGACCGAGACGAACTTGACCCGGCCGTCGTACTGCTTGGCCAGCTCCTCGACGACCGGGGCCAGCTGCCGGCAGGGCGCGCACCAATCCGCCCAGTAATCCACCAGCACCGGCTGGGCGGACTGGAGGACCTCGGTGGCGAACGTGGCGTCGGTGACGGCGGTGAGATGAGACATTCTTCTCCTTCAAAGTAGAGGTTGGGTGGGCCGGTGGCGGCCGGGGCCTATGAGGCGTTCTCCAAGAAACGCTGGGCGTCCAGGGCCGCCCGGCAGCCGGAGGCGGCAGCCGTGATGGCCTGGCGGTAGACACGGTCGACCAGGTCGCCGCAGGCGAAGACCCCGGGCAGGTTGGTCGCGGTCCCCGGCGAGGCGACCCTGACGTACCCGGCCGAGTCGAGATCGACCTGATCCGCGACCAGCTCGTTGCGCGGCTCGTGGCCGATCGCGATGAAGACCCCGTCGACGGGAAGGTCCCGGGTCTTCCCCGACACCGTGTCGGCCAGGGTCAGGCCGGTGACGGTGGTGTCGCCGCTGATGCCCACCACCTGGGAGTTCCACTCGATGCGGATCTTGGGGTCGGTCTTGGCCCGCTCCTGCATGATGGCGGAGGCCCGCAGCTTGTCCCGGCGGTGGACGATGGTGACCGAGGAGGCGAAACGTGTCAGGAAGGTGGCGTCCTCCATGGCCGAGTCCCCGCCGCCGACCACGGCGATGTTCTTGTCCCGGAAGAAGAAGCCGTCACAGGTGGCGCACCAGGAGACGCCGCGGCCGGACAGGCGGGTCTCATCCGGCAGACCGAGCTTGCGGTAGTCCGAACCCATCGCCAGGATGACGCTGGTCGCCGCGTAGTGCCGGTCGGCGGAGTCGACGACCGTTTTGACCGGGCCCGACAGATCGAGCGAGACGGCGTCCTCGGCGACGAGGTCGGCGCCGAACTTCTCCGCCTGCTGGCGCATCTTCTCCATCAGGTCGGGGCCGAGGACCCCCTCGGGGAAGCCGGGGAAGTTCTCCACCTCCGTGGTGGTCATCAGGGCGCCGCCAGCGGTGAGGGTGCCGGTGAGGACGAGGGGGCGGAGCCCGGCCCGGGCGGCATAGATCGCGGCCGTGTAACCGGCTGGGCCCGAACCGACGATGACGAGATCATGGTGCGACATGAGAAATCTCCTTTTCCCTGTCGTCCACGCCGTGACGCGGCTGGGGCCGCCTGCGGCGCGAGCGAAAACCTGGTGAGGAACGGCCCCCAAGTTTAGCGGTCTTCTCGGCCGGGGCGGTGGACGGATCGCTGAGTTCTTCATACCCCACACCATGGCCGGGCCCGGGGCAGAAATGACGCCGGCGCCGATCTTTGTGGATAACCAGTCCTCCCGGATATTTCTGTGGATAACTGTCAGAAGACCGGTGGACTTCAGCACAGTGAGAGGTGACGAGAGGAGAGACGAGGTCATGGCTGGTTCAGCACGGTGGCGTCAGGAAGGGTCGGGACCGCCGGCCCGTTCGCTGGCGGCGGTGGCGGCCTTGGTCGCCCTCTTCGTCGGGGCTCCGGTCATTCTGGTGAAACTGGGGGCCTGGCAGGAGGTCTCGGCGGTGGTCCACGACCCCTCCCTCCTCCTCCTGGCCGACGACGGCCACCTGGTGCTCGCCGTCCTGACGGTGATCGGCGCGGTCTTTTGGCTGATCCTGGCTGGAAGCATTGTGGCCGAGTCGGTGGTGGCGGTGCGAAACCGTGTCTCGGGCGGCCGTGAGCCAGGTCCCCCGGCCCAGGGCTGGTTCCGTCTGCCCCGGAACCTGGTCCGTCCCCTGGTCTCGGCCGCCTTCGCCCTGGCGGTGGTGGGCGGGAGCGCCCACACCGCCGTGGCGGAGCCCGTCGTCCCCGTCCCGGTCCAGTCGGTCGTCCTCGCGGCGGTCGGAGGCGGTGAGCCCGGGGCCATGGGGGAACCCGGAGCGGAGGACCCGGCCGACGGCCAGGGCCGCATCCACACCGTGGCGCCGGGGGACTCCCTCTGGTCGATCGCGGAGGACGTCTACGGCGACGGCGGCCAGTGGGTGGAGATCGCCCAGGCCAACAGGGATCTGGTCACGGGCACCGGCGACCTCATCCGGCCAGGTCTGCGGCTGCGGATACCGCCGCCGGCCTCAGAGCCTCTCCCACCGCCCGAGGAGGAGGCGGGGCGGGTCGTGACCGTCCAGCCCGGTGACTCCCTCTGGAGCATCGCTGAGGACCGGCTGGGCGACGGCGCCCGTTGGCCGGAGATCTCCGGGGCAGATCCGGCCCTGATCGCCGATCCGGGCTCGATTCAGCCCGGGTGGACGGTCCTGTTGCCGGACGAGGCCGGGTCTTCCCCGGCCGGTCCCGATCCTGACGTCGAGGCTTCCTCTGACCAGTCTGGCGGCCCGGTTGAGGACACGCCGGAGTCGGTTGAGGATCTGCCAGATGAGGACCTGCCGGGGTCGGTCGCGGATCTGCCAGGCGAGAACCCTTCGTCGCCGGCGGCGCTTCCGCCCCTGCCAGCCTCTTCGGCGGCGGCGACCCCCCATCCGGCTGGCGGTCCGACGGCTTCCCCCCTGCCGGCGAGTCAGCCCGGCCAGGAGATGACGGACGAGACGAGACCGGATTTCGTGGCCCGGACCATTGGCATCAGCGCGGTTCTGGCGGGGGGGATGGTCATCATGCTGCGTCGGCGCCGGGTGAGCCAGTTGAGGGAGAGACCGATCGGTCGAAGGATCCTTCAGCCGGATGAGGCGGGCAACCGTTTGGAGGCCGCCCTGGGGGTCGCCGGAAGCCGTGACCCGGTTCCCCAAAACCCCGTACGATTCGATACCATGAGGATGGAGACAGGTAGTCAAGAGAGTCACGGCCCATCGAAGAGCGATGGACTGGCCGACGATGCGGCCGGTGCCACCCTCGGGGAGGGGGTGGAGGCCGACTTTGGATTTCCGGAGGCAGGAGCAGCTGTGTGCGTCGGCGAAAACGAACAGGGAGAAGCCGTTTCGATCGGGCTGGGAAAGGCCAAGCCCTTCCTGGTGTGCGCCCCCCGGGCCGAGACCGCGAGTCTGGTGGTCCGGGGCTTGGCCATGCACCTGGCGGTCGGTGAGTGGTTGTCGCAGGTGGATCTGCATGTGGTGACGGCCGAGCATCTCTTCGCGACCTTCGACGGTGTCGAGTGCCACCCGACCTATCGGGCCGGCCTCGATCATCTGCAGGCGATGGTGGAGGGCCGCCGGCGATCGCTGGGTGGTGGCAGCTGGGAGCAGTTGAGGCGGGATCCAGACCAGGGCGAGGCTTGGCGGTCTGTGGTGTACTGCTTCGTGGACCCGATCGCCGAGGATGGCTTCCGCGAGCTGTCCGCCTTGCTGGGCGGTCCCGATCTCGGAGTCGGCGTCGTCGCCACGATCGCTCTGGACGATCTCCCGGCCTCGGTCCTCGCCGACGAGACCTCGACAGGACGCTTGCTGGTGGAATCGTTCGAACGGGGCGTCCTTTACCCTGGCGCCCTGGTGGTGCGGCCCCTGATGCTGGAGCCGAGCGTCCCCCTTGGCGAGTTGCTCATGACGTCGAGCAGTCAGGAGACGACCCCCGCCTGGTGGTCGTCGGCGGTCGCGGGCGGGGTGACCCCGGCGCGGGCCCTGGTCCAGGAGGGGAGGCTTGAGGTGGCTGAGCCAGTTTTCCCGTCGCCGGCCCCGGTTCCCGGTCTGTCCTTGGCGGGCCTTCCCAGCTTTGGGAGAGAGGCTCAGCTGACTGGCGGGAAGCCCTTCTCCCAGGTGGCCTCTTCTGGCGACCCGGCGCCGACTGTGGCGGTGGAGTTCAACCATCCGACCCTGAAGCTGCTGGGACCGATCCTGCTGGAGGGGACGCAAGGCCCATCGCCCCAGCGGGCGGAACGGGCCTGCATGGAGTGCTGCGGTTGGTTGCTGGAGCATCCCGGCAGCACCGCGACGGCGATGGCCCAGGGGATGGTGGTGGCGGAGGGGACCCGGCGGTCCAACATGAGCCGGCTGCGCCGCTGGCTGGGCCATGACGCCGACGGCCATCCCTACCTGCCCGAGGCCTACTCCGGCCGGATCTGGCTGGACGTCAGTGTGACCTCCGACTGGCAACGGCTCTGCCTCTTGATCAAGGAGGGAGTCGAGGCCACCGACACCAACAGTCTCATCCAGGCCCTTCAGCTGGTCAGAGGCGCGCCCTTGGCTGACGCGGGCCCCGGCCAATGGCACTGGGCCGAGGAGCTCAGGATCGACATGGTCTCGGTCATCCGGGACGTCGGCGTGGTCGCTACCCAGCGCTGCCTGGACAAGAACGACATCGACCGGGCCCGGTGGACCGCCAGCCGAGCTCTGGTCGCCGCCCCGGAGGACGAACTGCTGCTGTGCGCCAGGGCCTTGACCGAACACGCGGCCGGCAACCGGATGGAGGTCGAGCGGCTGGTCTCTTGGATCACCCGGAACTCGCGCAACCTCGGCGTCGACCTCTTGCCGCAGACGGTGACCATCCTGCAGAGGGTCATCGGGACGGACTCCCGGGCCTGGCGGGCGGTCGCGGAGCTGGTGCCCGATCCTCTCCCCCGATGAGTTGATACGCTGGGGAGGATTGACGAGGGGATGAGATGGACGACACGACCAGACGGCCGGCTGACGAGGACGAGCACGCCCGGGCCGCCCGGCTCCGGGCCGAATTGTTGGCCTCGACCTCCTTGCATGAGGCCGGGCAGGCCCAGAAGCTTCTCGACCGTTTCCTCAGTCAGGCGAGGGCCCGGAACCTGCCGGCGGTCGAGCTCAAGGCCAGAACCTTGGACGGGCATCTCGTCAAGACCGATCAGCGAGGATGGTACATCCGCAACGACCATTCGGTCGCGGTCGGAGTCGACGGCCGGTACTACCAGCTCACGGTCCCGGGAGGCTTCATGACCCGCTTCCACGGGGTGCGGCTCCAGCCTTCGCCGCCATCCTTGGTCGTCGGGCGCGGCGGCAAGGACGGCGAGACCGGTGACCTCAAGGACTTTCTGGACCGGGCCCTGGCTGGGCAGGTGCTCTAGGAGGCGTCACCGCTTCAAGCGGCGGTGGCCAGACTGGCCGCCACCTGATCGAGCCAGCCGACGCTGGCGGTGGGGTCGGTCACATCGTTGACCATGAAGGAGAAGACTAGGACCGCGCCGGAGGTGGTCTGGGTGAAACCGGTCAGGGTGTTGACGTCATACAGGGTGCCGGTCTTGGCGTGGACGACGCCCCGGCCGCCGGCTTCGGCGGGATCGTCGAAACGGCCCGTCAGGGTCCCGGTGGCGCCGGCCACCGGCAGCGCGGCCAAGACGGACCGCCACTGAGGGTCCTTCCAGGCGGCCCGGATGGCGGTGGTCAGGACGCTGGCCGAGACCCTGTCGCTGCGTGACAGCCCAGAGCCGTCGTCGACGGACATCTGATCGGTCCACAGGCCCTGGCCTTGGAGGAAAGCGGTCAAGGCCTCCCGGGAGGCGGCGATCGAACCGTCGCCGCCAGCGGCGACGCTGACCTGGCGGAGCAGGACCTCGGCGCCGAAGTTGTAGGAGGACGACAGGATGAAGGAGACGAGTTGGCTCAGGGGCGGGGACTCGACCCTGCCCAGGACCTGAAAGTCACTGGTCAGGTGGCCGGCGAGGTTGGCCATCGTGACCGTCAGGCCACGATCAGCCAACAGCTTCTGGAAGGTCCGGGCCGTGTTGAGGGAGGTGTTGTCGCTCGGACCGCCGTAAGGATCGCAGGAGAGGGCGCTGATGGGGGCGATGTCGCCGCCGGCATACTCCGGGGCCCAACTGGGGTTCCACTGCGGCCCGGCGAAGAGGGAGTCGTCGAATCCCAGGCTGACCTGGGTCTGCCCGGTCTGAGACAGGGACTGGACGACCTGGTCCGCCAGGTCCGGCAGGCTGGCCTGGCCGGGGACCCTCGGGTCGGTGGCGGTGAGCAGGGGGTCGCCACCGCCGACCAGGATGAGATCGACTGGGGTCGTGGGGTCGGTGGCGGTGGTCGAGGTCACCACCTTGGTGTCGAAGCGATGGTCCGGGCCGTAAGCCGACAGGGCGGCCAGGGCTGTCAGGATCTTCCAGGAGGAGGCGGGGATCCGGCCGGCGTCGGCGTCACGGGCGAGCAGTTGGTCGCCCGCCAGATCCGTCACCGAATAGGAGATGGTGCCGACGCCCGCCTGGCTGACGGCGTCCACCCTCTGTTGGAGACTGGCGGCGTCGGGCACGCCATCGGCGCTGGCGGTCTCCAGTCCAGGCGATGGTTCGACCGCCTCAGGCGGGGGGGCTTCGTAGGGGGACGGGTCGAGGCTGGTCGCCGGCGCCGACGGCAGCAGACCGGCGGCTGAGGCTCCGACGGTGGCGCCGCCCAAGACGATCACGCCGGTGAAGAGACCGATGGTGATCCGGCTGACGATCTGAGACCTGCTGTGTGTGGCCATCTTCCCCTCTCCGCCTTCGGCCTTCATCCTAGCCGGACCCTTCCGGCGGAACTTCCAACCTGGTCAGCCGGGTATCGGGGTGAACTGCTGGAAGCGGACCCGCCAGTTCTGGCCGGTGCGTTGCCAGAGAGCGGCGCAGAGGAAACCCTGTGAATTCTGTTTCATCTTGTACCGCAGGAGGACCTGGTTCTCGCCCAGGCGGTCGCCGCCGAGCACGTCCAACTGGATGGGACCCGCCAGAGTGGCCGGCCGGGCGAGGATGGAGCCCCTGGTCCGGATGAGGCCATCGGCCTGGTGGGCGACGTACTCGGGGTGCATCAACTGGTCCAGCCGTTCCCGGTCGAGCTGGGCCTGGTCGCTCATCAGTTCGCGGGTGAGTTCGGTCAGTTTCACCACCAGGTCGGATTCGGCCTCCTCGCGGGGGGGCCGGACGGCGGGGGGCAGGCTGAAGAGGTCGGGCTGGGCCTGACGCAGGGGCTCGGGCGGTTCGACCGGGGTGGGGAATGGGCTGGCGCCAACTCGCCGGGACGCCGCGTCAGTCGCCTCCTCCGCCAGGGGAAGCTGGGGAGCCGGATCCGGAAGGGGGGGTGGATCGGCGGCCGGGGCGCTGGGAGGTCCGGGAAGGGTGACGTCCGGCGGGTCGGAGGGGCCTGGACCGACCCGGGCGGGTGGGGCCAAGGTGCTGGAGGGATCGGGGGCCTCCGGGGGAGTGGAGGGGCCGGGGGACATCGGGGCGGAGGAGAAACCGGGGCCGGTCGCCACCGGGGTGCCCTGCTGGTAGGCGGTCGCCGCCGCCCGGGCCAGGGTGTCGGCCTGTTCGTTCAGCGGATGGCCGGCGTGGCCCTTGACCCACTGGAAGGTGACCTTGCGGCCGGTCAGCTCCTCGTCCAGCTGCTTGAGCAGGTCCAGGTTGAGGACGGGTTTGTTGTCGGCCTTGCGCCAGCCGCGTTTCTTCCAGGCCGGGATCCAACGGGTGCAGCAGTTGATGGCGTACTGCGAGTCGCACAGGACCAGGAGCGGCTCGGTCGCCTTCTTCGTGGACCGCAGAAGGTCGAGCACGCTCATCAGTTCGCCCATGTTGTTGGTCCCCTTGGACCAGCCGCCAGCCGCCCAATGGGCTTCATCGACATACCAGGCCCACCCACTCGGCCCCGGATTGGCCAGTGAGGAGCCGTCTGCGGCCGCCACGATCATGGAACCATTGTGCCGGAAAAAGGGTGTGCCATCCACCAGTCGATGGCGCTCCTCGATCGGCGGATCACTCCTGGAGAGGCCAGTCCGAGTTGGGGTTTCCCTCCAGGAAGAGGAGCAGGCGACGCAGCATGTCCGTCAGGAGGGCACGCTCCTCGTCGGTGTAGAGAGCGAGGAGGTTGCTCTCGTTGGCGCAGTGGTCGGCGACCGCGGCGTCGACGGTGGCGAGACCGCGAGGGGTGAGGGCGACGGTGACCTTGCGGCGGTCGGGGTTGTCGTGCATCCGGGTGATCAGCCCGGCTTGTTCGAGACGGGCCAGGCGTTGGGCGACGGCGCCCGGTGTGACGATCATGGAAGCAGCCAGTTGGCCAGGGGTAAGCTCGTAGGGCTCGCCGCTGCGGCGCAGGGTGGCGAGCACGTCGAAACCGGGGAAGTCGAGGCCGTGGACGGCGAAGATGCCGGCCAGATTGTCATTGATGCGGGGAGCCAGGCGGGAGATCCGGCTGAGGATCCCCATCGCCGAGGGGTCGAGGTCCGGGCGTTGTCGGATCCACTGGTCGACGATGATGTCCACCTGATCTTTCTCTGTCGGTCGCATGATTCCTCCGGGTTCGACGTTGATACGGATGGCAGGACCATTCCCGACAAGTTATTTTATCACCGGAGGTGTCGTATTATCGAGTGATTTATTCTCTCAACTATGTAGTCGACAAGAGATGAGGTTTTCCTTGGCGCAGTTTTGGGCCTCGCGGCGGGGAGGCCGGCCCGGTCGTCCGCTGACCAGGGCCGCCTGTCCAGGGCTCACAAGACGATGAGGAGGATCGCCACGATGACGACCACGGCCATGACGATGGCGATGATGGTGATGATGGTGGTGGCCCGTTGGTCGCGAGCGGCGGCCTGATGGACGCCGGGCGTCGGCGGGTGGCCGATGACGGGGGTCTCCTCCAGGGGGACCCCATCAGCCTCTGCGGCGGTCCCCTCTGGGCGGTCGGCACCGGATAGGGGGGTGGTGGCTGGTGGGATGGCGGCCAGCGAAGGGGCGTCTGGTGAGGCGCCGGCTGGTGGGGTGGCGGTCGAGGGGAGCGGGTGGCTGGCGGCCGGTGCCTCCAGGCCCGGATGGGTGTCGGCGGCATCCGCCGGCGACGACGACGGCAGGGCGGGCCCTCCTGTGGCGGCGCCCCAGGTCTGGCTGGTCGAGGACGCCGGGGCCGAAGGGTTCGAAGGGGCCGGGGTCACCGGGCTGGCCGGGGTCACCGGAAGGACTGGGGCATCAGGGAGGGGTGAGATGCCAGGGCCAGCCGGGGCCACCGGGTTGGCCGGGGCCACCGGGTTGGCCGAGGCCGTCTCCCCCTCTGGCGCCGGCTCGGGTTCGCGCATGATGGAGTCGGGCGTCAGGGAGGATGGCAGCGGCGCCCGGAAGAGCGACTCCGGAATGGGTTCCGTCGCCAGCGGTTCCCAGGCGGTCTGGGGCGTCGGCGCTTCTGGCGTGGCGGGCTGGTCGGTGGGAGTCGTTGGCGCCGGCTCCCCAGCCGGCGGTGTCAGGCCCAGAGCGCCCGTTTGCGCCTCGGGACTCCCAGCCGAGGGCAGGGAGCTGGTCGGTGGCTGTGGACCGACGGGGGTCTCGGGTCCGGGGCCGGTGAGACCGGGGGTTGTCGTCGGACCTGGGGCGGTGGCCAGTGATCCGGGGATGGTGGGTTCGGACCCGGGGAGCCCGGGGGCGGCGGGAAGGCCGGTGGCGGACCCGGATGTGGGGAGGTCAGTGGCGCTGGACCCGGGCGTGGTGGGTCCGGTGCCGGGGAGACCAGCGGTTCCCAGACGGTCTGGGGCGTCGGCGGCGCCAGATCCGGGTGCGAGGGGCCCGGGTGAGGTGGTGGCGGTCGCGGCGGGCTCTCCCGCCAAGGTGGGGTGGCCCAGTTTCCGCATCACGGCGTCGATCTCGGAGATGCCGGTGTCGGCCGGACGGAAGAGGTTGTCCCAGGCGGTGGCGGCCGGGTTGGCTGAGGCGGGGTCGGCGAGCGGCTTGGGCGTGGCGGGGTTGACGGGTGTGGCGGGGCCGGCTGATGAGCTGGGATCGGTGGCTGGGGCGACGCCAACGAGCGGTCCGGGCGTGGCGGGATCGGCAGGCGCGGCGGAGCCGATGGGTGTGTCAGGGTTGATGGGCACGGCTGATGAGGCGGGCCCGGCGGACTCGGTGGGCGTGGCCTCAGCGGGCCTGCCGGAGTCAGCAGAGTCAACAGATGACGCGGGTGAGGCCGACGGGTCAGGAGAGGCGGTCTCGTAGCCTGCCCAGGGGTTGGAGGGCAGCGCCTGCCCGATGGTGTCGTAGCGGCGGTTGAGCATCGGGTCGAACGCGGTGCAGGCCGCCTCGCGCACGAACTCCTCGATGCGCCCTACCCCCTCGACGCCCATGTTGCGGGCGATCTCGACCGCGTTGGTGCTCCACGGGGTTACCATCTCCCTGCGCGGGCCCACGAAATTGCCGTCGACGGCGCCGTCGCCCAAAAACCCGGCGCCCGAAAACAGCCAACTCAATTTGTCCGTCTCGTCGCCCGTGAGCCGGTGGTCGACCTCCACGGCGTAAATCCTGTCGCCCTTACCAAAAAGGAATATCATATAGTAGGTTATTGTTTATTGTCTCGGTTATAGGTTACAACCCCGCAATTT
>QMCE01001403.1_pt1 | contig 21808 bp, 18 predicted proteins | sample 1821851 | NCBI WGS metagenome assembly QMCE01 (sample SAMN09453174, study PRJNA476694) | Termite gut metagenome, whole genome shotgun sequencing project. | isolation source: worker | host: Odontotermes sp. | place: South Africa:Pretoria | collected 2016-01-28 | reverse complement strand
TCGGGATTGGCCAGCAGCCCGTACTCCACGCCTTTGTAGATAAGGACGAGAGCGGCCAAAGTCCACAGGGCCAGGATGATTTGTATGACGTTCATTTTCCGCCTGGAAAGGCCCTCCCCGAGCTTCTCCCGCCAAGCGATGGCCAAAATCCAGCCCGCAACCAGCATGGCCCCGAAGATGTTCAACTGGATGAGACCCAGCCCCAGGAGGAACCAGGAGAGAAGGGAGAGGGGCGTTTGGGCGTAACGGGAAAGTATGAATGAGACCAGGAGCAGGACGGCCAGAAGAGGCCAGAACTGCACGGCCGGGCCGTTCATGGGGCCGGAGGTCCACAGAACCCAGCGGGTCTCGGGCAGGGTCAGGGCAAGGCTGATATTGGCCGTGTCCTCCCCCAGGTCCAGGGCCGGGGTCTCCACCACCGCGCCCAGGGTTTTTTCTTCGGTCCAGTTTACGGCGACCTCATGGGCGCCGGCTGAAAGGGGGGCGGAGAGGGAGGGGCCGCCGGCAACTTCGCTCTCCGCGTTTTGGGCGGCGGGCGTGAGGGGCATGGCCTGGCCGTCCACCATAAAGCTTTTGACCGCCGCGCCCGGCGGCAGGGTGAAGCCGTAGGGGCCGGCCTGGCTGCCGCGCACCGTGAATTCCAAAGCGTAGTCCCGCATGTTTTCAGCGGCCTTAAGGTTCAGCCTCGCGCTGTCGATGACCCTGTATTTGCCGGGCACGGGCTGGGGGCGGTCGATGGAAAGGCGCAGTTCCTCGCCCGGCCAGGGGCGCCAGGCGGGCTGCCAAAAGCCTTCGCGCGCGGTGTGGATGGGCGTCAGTCCCTCGTACTTCACCCGCCAGAGGGAGGAGGCGTCCAGGGCCCAGCTTTCCGTGAAGGGGCCGTCTTCGGCTTTGAGGGCGAGTTCGGGCACGCTTTCCAGGCGGGAAGTCCAGGCGACCGAATCGGCTCCGGGGGCGAAATGGATGAGCATCCGGCCGCCCTCGCGCTGAAACTCCTCGCCCATTGGTTCTTCGCCGGGGATGAGGGGCAGGGAGAGGCTCACCGGGGCCTCCGCAGGCGAAAGGCGGCTCACGGTGGTATTTACCTGCCATTCCAGCCCCAGGGAGAGGGTTCTGTTGACGATGAAGAAAGGTTCCAGGATTTGGGAAACGCTCTGGGCTCCGTCGTCAGCCGCGGCCGCGCCGGCGGCGGCCATGAGGGTCAGGGCCTCGCCGCGCAAAGAGCCGTCAGGCGAAAGGCCTAGAAGCTGCCAGCCGTCGCCTGAGGCCGAAACTTTCAGGGGCAGGGCCGGTTTCGCGAAATTTATCTGAAAGGAATCGCGCCCGGCGGGGAGGCGCAGGGCGCCTTCCAGAACGACGCGATGCCTGCCTTCCGGCACGTGGGTGAAGAGGCGGCCCGCCCCGTTCGCGGCCAGGGGCAAATCGCGTTCGCCGTTTAAAGTGACCCGCGAGTAGCGGAAAAATTCCTGATCCAGGGAAGGCAGGGGCCAGACCGTGGGGCGGCCCGCCTCGATATCCATTTCCAGCAGCAGACGGTCCGCCTCAAGGGTCAGGCGGGCCTGGGGGAAGGCGGCCTGGGGAAAAGCCGCCGGGGCGTTTTGCGCTTCAAATATCAGGCGCTTGCGAAATTCGTCCAGCATTTCCTGATCTGGAAAAGCCGTTTGGGCCGGAGCCGGAGCCGCTGGCAGCAGAAAAAAAGCCAGGGCGAAAAGGGCCGCCGCGCTTTGCGGGCCGGCCGGGAAGCCCGGCTTCGGGCCGCCCTCCGCCGCGTCTTCCCGGCGGCTTTTCACCAGAGCGCGGCCTTCGGCCAGCATCATGAGGGTGAAGAGGCTCATCAGAGCAATCCTGATCAATCCCAAAAGGCGGCCCAGGGCCGGCGAAATGAAATAGAGCTTCACGCTTTGGTCCGCGCTGACGCTGCCGTTGTACTGGAGCCGCACCGAGCGCCAGTTCCAGTTGGGCCGGGCCAGGCTGTTCTGCACCTTGGCGTCCGGGCTCATGAGATTCAGGCTGCTTTGGCTGGGCAGGGCTTTGGGGGCCGGGGCCGCGCGCATGCGGAGCGACTTGGCCGTCTCCATATTGGAAGGCATGGCCGCCGAAGGCTCCTGGGCAATCATTGCCATGTCCTCTATTTCAGCCTCCGCTTCCCAGGCCTTATCCTGCGACCTCGTAAGGGCGGCGGAGGGCGCATAGTCATATCCGCCGGCGGAATCGAAAAGGCCGAAGGAAAGGTCGTTGAACCAGGTTCTGGGGTTTTCCAGCTGCGGATAAATGACGACGCGGGCCTGGCTGATGATGAAGAGGGACGAAAGAACGAGCAAAACCAGGACGGCCGCGAAACGCCAGACGCGCACCGCAAGGCGGAGCCGTCCGGCCGGCGGCAAAAGGCGCAGGAGGGCGGCGGCGGCCAGAAGGTGCAGAAAAACCATTCGGGGGGCCAATTGCTCCTGATAGCAAAAAATCATGGCCAGCAAGGCCAGAAGGCCCCATTTGAGCCCGTGGAGTTTCCAGACCGCAATGGCGATGATGAGGACGATGAAGAAATCCAGGGTCGTCCAGGCCCCTGTCCAGCTCCCGGCCCCGTAGCCGCCGCTTCCCCGCAAAACGTCGGCCCCGGCGGCGTGAAAAACGTGATAGCCCGGCGGGAGGTTCAAAAGCTGGGGCTCGGTTTCCAGGGCGTGATCCCAGCCGGAGGCGGGCAGTTCGCCCTTAAAACCGTCAATGCGCAAATCGGCCGAAAGGTTCAAGGCGCCCTTGCGCAGTTGCAAGCCGGGCGCCTTTTGGCCTTTGGAATCCACCTGTTCGGTGATGACCTGCGCCTGACCGTCCAGAGAGGCCTGGGCCAGGGTGAAAGGCGGGCTGGCGTTCAGATGCCACTGGCGGCTCAAGGTCCCCGAAAGGCGGTCGCGGCAGGAAAGGCCTAGTCCGTCGTAATCCAGCCAGCATTCGCGGGCCAGGGTCAACTGGTCGGGCCGGGCTTCCGGGTCGCCCCGGCGCAGGTCGGTGAAGAGGAGTTTTTGGCCGGGCTCCGGCGCGTAGATGGGATACTGTTTCCAGTCCTCAAAAATATCGGCCTGGGAGGGGTCTATCTGCTCGGCCCCGGAAATTTCGGCCAGCCGCAGTTGGGGCTGGGCCTGGAAAGCCCAGAACTCCCGCTCCCACCCGGCCTTTTCCGGCGCCGGGCCGACCGATTCCGAGCGGCCCAGGGCGCGGCTTTCCAGAACTATTTCGTAAACGCCCGGCTTAACTTTCACCCGCAGGGCGTCGCCCGCCAACTGGGCCGGGAGGGGCGAGCGCAAAAGGGTGGCGCGGGTTTCGGGCAAAAGCGCGTTTTCCAGCAAAATCTCCCTGGACTCGCCGGTGACGGTGAGGCGGAAACGGTTGACGATGATCATGGGCTGGGAATCCAGAAGCAGGCGGTTCGCCGCAACGCTCAGGCTGTCGGCTTTGGCGGCGGTTTCCGGCGGAGTTTCGTCCGCCTCGCGCGAAAGCCACAGGCGCGCGTTTTTAGCTTCGTAATCCACCTCCATGACCGGGAATTTTTCATTTTTTCCGCCCACGGTCAGGTCCAGGACGAAACCCAGGGGCACGGCGATGGTCTCGGGCAGACGCGGCCACTCGAAACGCCCCGTGAGAACATGATGTCCGGCGGGCAGCCAGACCTGGGGCGCCGCCTCCCCCAGAACAGGCACGGAGAGGCCTTTCGCGTCCGTAAGGTCGCGGGGCCAGGCGTTCGGACCGCCGGGGAGAGTGAAGACGCCCTCGGTCAACAAATCGAAGGTCGCGGCGAAACGCCCGCCCTCCTGCCCCAGTTCCAGGGAAAGCGCGACAGGCCAGGCGCAGGCCCGCGCCCCGTCGTCCAGGGCCGGGCAGTAATATTGCTCTTCATAGCCGTACAGAACCCAATCGCGAAAAGCCTCCAAAGATTCCGGCGCGCCCGCGGATTTATTGACGGCCAAGGCCGGCCCCGCGACGCACAAAAACGCAAGCCACAGGAAAGCAAGAGCTTTTTTCATAATATTCCCCATGAACCCCGTACATTTTAATAAAGGATTTACTCCATGATTCATATTGTCATGTATTTAAGAAAATGTAAATACGGCCCGCAATTTAGGCAGGGCGGCCTTATATTGAAAACAACGCATAGCCGCTATGAACCCAGATTACGCCACGCACTTATTGAGCCAAATTCACGCCGTTTAAAATGCTCTCGCCCTGTATGGACAGCCGCCCATCTTTTATGTTAGCATTGCGAAATAGACTTCAAATTCCAGGGGGAAGGCGATGTACACTCTCCGTCATTTGTTCACCTGCGCTGTTTTCGCGCTTTTCGCGCTCTCTTTCAGCGTTTCGGCCTGGGCCGCGCCCTTTACCGGCGGCAGCATCACCATTGATTTGCCGAAGGGGTGGACGGCGAGCTATGACGCCGCCATGCACCAGATAATGGCGGAATCGTCCGACAAGACCTGCCGGGTGGCCCTGCAGGTGGCCAATGCCGACGGCCTGAACGACCAGCAACTGGCGGAATTGCTTTCCAGGGAGCTCAAGGGCGGGCCCCCCCAAAAGGTGCCCGGCTTCGACAACTATTATTTCACCACTTTTTCCAACGGCATGGAAATGACCATCACCCTTTTTGAATTGGGCGGCAAGGTTTTGGTGTATATCGAGGGCGGCGACACCCTGAAATATGAAAAAGACACCATTCAAATCTGGAACAGCATGACCAGCAAAGACCCGAAGGAGAAGGCTCTCTTCAACTCTTTAGCCAAAGCGCAATAGTGGAGTATAGATTTTGGCGGTAAAACAAGTCGCTACGCTCGACCTATTCTGCCAATAGCGCCGCGATCTCCCGCGCCGCCTCCGCCGGGGAGGCCGCCCCGTTCACGATGTAATGGGCCGTTCCGCGATACAGCTCTTCCCGCTGGGCCAAGACCATCGCCATTTCTTCCGCCGGGGATTTCCCGGTGAGGCTGGGACGCTGCCCGGCCAGGGGCTCTTTCATGAGGCGGGCCGCCAGGATTTCCGCCGGAGCTTTAAGGTAAAAAACCAGCCCGGACTCCCGCATCAGGCGGCGGTTGGCTTCGGAGAGCACTATGCCGCCGCCGGTGGCCACAAGGCGCGGGACGGGATGCTTGCACACGCTTTCCAAAATTTCGCTTTCGCGTTTTCGGAAAGCCTCCCAGCCTTCTTTTTCCACCAGGGCGGCTATTTCCTGGCGATGCGTTTCCACAAACAGCCGGTCGGCGTCCACAAATTCAAGCCCCAGGCTTTCGGCCGCCAGCCGCCCCACGCTGGTCTTGCCCGAGCCCCTGGGGCCGGTCAGGAATATATTCTTGGTGATGGAGCTCACTATGGACAAACCCCTCGTCTCCGTTTTGAACGGAATCAATCTGAACATGTTCGGGCGGCGCGATCCGGCCCATTACGGCACGGCCACCTTGGGCGAAATAAATGAAAAGCTCGCGCGCCTGGCCGGGGAGCTGCATCTGTCCCTGGAATTTTTCCAATCCAACAGCGAAGGCGAATTCGTGGAAAAAATCCACAGCCTCCACCAGAGCCGCGCCAAAGGGCTCCTCATCAACGCCGGGGCCTGGACGCATTACAGCTACGGCCTGGCCGACGCCCTGGCTATTTTAAGCATACCCATAATTGAAGTTCACATGTCCAACACTTTGGCCAGGGAGGAGTTCAGGCGCGTTTCCGTCATCTCGCCTTTGGCCGTGGGGGTCGTCATGGGCTTCGGGCCGGACAGCTATTGCCTGGCCCTGCGGGCTATGGCGGGGATAATCGCTGAAAAACATTCGCGGCTTGAATGAAAATGGAACCGCCCGTCATTCCCGCGGAAGCGCGAATGACGGGAAAGCGGGGAATAATCAAGCGTTGGCTTCTTCCTCAACCACCGTGGCGGTGATGTACACGGGCGGCTGCTGCTTCTTGCTGGAGCTGGAACTGAGAAGGGGGGGGCGGCGTTCGGCCGCGGCTTCGGCGGCTTCGATGTCGCTTTTATTGATGTCTTCCGCCAGGGCGGCGGCGCAGTCGGATTGAATCTGTTCGACCTCGTCCGGAGTCAGCTTGTGGCTTTTGCCTTCGTGCACGGCCCCTTCGATGCTCAATTCGCCGTAATTCATATCGCCGAAGACCTTGGCCGTGGCGTTCAGGTGAACCTGTTTGGCGGCCTTGATGTTGCCGTAAACGGTGCCGCTCAAGATGATGTTTTCCACCATTATGTTTCCGGTGATGACGGCGGTTTCTTCCACAACCAAGGTGCCGGACGAGACGATCTCGCCCTTGACGCGCCCATCCAGGCGGATTATGCCGTTGAAACAAAGGCGGCCCGTAAGGTTCACGCCGGCGGCGAAATACGAATAGCCGAGGTTCTTCTTTTTCGAAGCGAATAAAGCCATGAAACACCATCTTCTTGCAGTTGGCTAATGGAAAACAAATCCGAATAAAGCAGTTTCTATATCTTCTAGCATAAAAAACTCAATTTCGCAAGTCCTATTATGTAACGGTTAGTCACCCGAGGCCAGGCGCGCCAGCCGGGACCGGTCCAGAATGTTTATGAAATGTTTCTCTTCCGCTATGAGCCCGGCCTTCTTGAGACCGGTCATGGCCCGTGAAAGGCTTTCCGGCGCGCTGCCCAGAAGGGAGGCCAGCTGCCCCTTGCTTAAAGTCAGTTCCGCCCGCACTTCTCCCCCAGGGGCCAGATTCAGAATGAAGGCGGCCAGGCGGGCCGGAAGCTCTTTTAAAGCGGCCGCCTCCAGCATGTCGGTAAAGCGGCGCAGGCGGGCGGCCATGACGGCCATGAGGGCCAGGGCCAGATCGGGATTTTCGGCAATGCGCCGCTTGAGCTCCTCTCTGGGGAAAAACAGCGTCGTCGCGCCGCTCACGGCCAGGGCGCTGGCCGGGTAGCCCCGGCCCGCGAAAATGGCCGCCTCGCCGAAAGGTTCCCCCGGCCCGAAAAGGTGCAGAATCCGCTCCTTGCCGTCCGGCGCGCTCTTGAACACTTTGACCCGGCCTTCGGTCACCAGGTGAAAGCCCAGGGCCTTGTCGCTTTCGTCAAAAATGAGTTCACCGGCGGCGTATTTTCTGACCGAGGCCAGGGCCGCCATCTCCCGCAGCTCTTCCGCCTGAAGCCCCTGAAAAAAGGGGGATGCCGCGATGAACTCCACTTTATTCAATCTTTGGGCTCCATGAAGCCGGCCAGTTCCGCCGGATTTTTCACCTCGGTTTCAAAAAGGGATGATTCGCCCAGCCTTTTCATGCGCACCAGAACTTTTGCTGCCCCGCCGCCGTCGCCGTAGGCCGCCGCCAGGAGGCGGCCCAGAAGCAGGCTTTCGGCCTGGGGCGCGGAACCGCCGGAGGCCGGGAAAATGACGGTGGGGCCGGGGCCGTTCTCCAGATGAAATATGGCGTCGCCGGGGGCTATGAGGGTTTCCAGAACCTGATTGTCGGCCTGATTGCGGCCCACCGCCAGCCACTGGCCCCGGACCGCTGAAAATATCCGGCCCCTTTTCAGCATCTCGGCCAGACGGGCCGGAGGCCAGGCGGGCTCTTCCGCCTGGGGCTGCCTCAAAAGCCAGGCCAGACGGCGGGAATACATGGGGTCGGTCAAAAGGCAACCGCCCGCCGGGGGCGGCACGGGCAGGCCGAATTTTTCGGCCAGGGCGATTTGGGCCTTTCGGCCCCGCCCCGAAAGGCCCAAAAGTTTTTCGCGCCTGACCCAGCCTTTTTCCTCGGCTTCCGTTGGGGGCAGGAGCTTCGCCGAAAGGGGGCGCAGAATCTGGCCCTCCATCCCGGAATCATGGGCCACGATTTTCAGCGAACGGCTGTTCTGGCTCATGGGTCTTTGGCCCATGACCTCGCCGGAAAACAGAAAGCCGTCTTCCCTTCCGGCTTTCAGGATTTCCCCGGCCCGCCTGAACATCAGGGCGTGGCAGTCGATGCAGGGGTTCATGTTGCGGCCCAGCCCGTGGGCCGGCTTTTTGATGATGGCCAGAAGATCGTTGTAAATATCCACCAGGGTCACGGTGAGGCCCAGGAGCCTGGCCCCCTCGAGGGCCTTGTCCGGCGGGAAAAAGGGGCTGGTGAAGGTGACGAGGGCGGGGGCGAGGCCCTGCTCCATCAAAAGCCGGGTTGCGAGCAGGCTGTCCAGCCCGCCGGAAAAAATGCCCAGGGCCTTCATAATTCACCCGCTTCCATACGGAGCAAGCCGGAATGGACCAGGGCGTCGATGAGCGCGTCGCGCCCCTCGCCGGTGAGCGCGGAAAAGGGCAGGGGGGGTCGCTCAAGGGGCGAATGGGCGCCGAAAATTTCCCGGATGCGCCGGAGCCTTTTGGCCTTTTCGGACTGCCCCGGCTTATCGGCCTTCGTGGCGATGACCCAGGCCGGGATGGAGAGTTCGTTCAGCCAGGCCAGGAGCCCGAATTCGTCTTCCGCGGGGTCGCGGCGGATGTCCATAAGGAGGAGGGCCATTTTAAGGGGGCGCCGGGCCGTGAGATAGTCCTCCGCCAGTTTGCGCCACCCGGCCACCATAGCCTTGGGCGCGGCGGCGAAGCCGTAGCCGGGGAGATCGGCCAGAAGGAAGGGCGCGCCCTCCCGCTCCCAGGTCCCGGCGTTGGAGCGGCCCAAAAGGGCCAGCTCCGCAAAGCGCGGCTCCGGGAACTGCGAAAAGTTCGCGGCTGAAATGATGAAGTCGGCCGCCAGCGCCGGAGGCCGCTCAAGTTTTATATTGTTCCCGTGGAAATTATTCAAAATATTGAATCTCCGCCTCGACGATAAAATTTATCCAAATAGCAAAAAAAGTCCGTCAAAAATCTATGTGCGCCGGGCGAGGCGATTTTTTCGTCAGACACAGCCAAATTTCGCTTCCAGGGCGGGGATAGACCTGGACGGTCATCCCCGTCCCTGGAAGCGAAATTTGGCGAAGTATGGCGGAAAAAGCGTCCGCCTCCCAATTATTCAAAGCCCATCACTTTTCTCGCCCGCTTTTGCGCTTCTAAGGCCACGGGGGTGTTGGGGACCAGGGTGGGCACCTGACTGTAGGCCAGGGCGGCGTCCTCCGGGCGGTTCAGGCTGGCGAAGGCGTCCCCCAGGGCCATGTGGGTTTCGTGATCGTTGGGCGCGAGGCGGGCCGCGTTGTTCAGGTAATCTATGGCGTCCGTCGCCCGCCCCTGCTCCAGATAGATTTTTCCCACCAGCTGGTAGGCCTTGCCGTATTCGGGATACATTTCAATGGCCCGCATGAGGGGTTTCAGGGCCTCCCCGGAACGCCCCATGCGCATATAAACCATGCCGATGTTGGAGAGGGGCAGGTACTGCTTCTGATAGACCAGGTCGGAAAGGCAGATGTTGAATTCCGAAAGGGCCGCGTCGTAATCGCCCCTGGCCATGAACACCAGGCCCATGTTGTTGTGAACGTCGGTGCGGCCGGGTTCCAGGCGCAGGGCCTCGCGATAGCTTTGAAGGGCCAGGTCGTATTCCTTCATGCCGTAATAGGCCAGCCCCAGATAGTTTTCCACGTCGGCCTGACCCGGCGCGAGTTCTTTGGCTTTCAAAAGCTGGGGCAGGGCCTGGATATATTCGTTTTCAAACAGAAGGGCCGCGCCGAGGTTGCGCAGGTTGGCGGCCTGGGCCTCCCTGTGGTTCCGGCCGCCGACGTTCCGCCCGCCGCCGCAGCCGGGCGCGGCGAGGGCGATGAGAAGAGCGGGCACGAGCAACAGGCGCAGCGTCATTGTTATATCACCTTGTTCAAAGGATATTCGATGATGCCCTCCGCCCCCAGTTCCAGGAGCTGGGGGATGAGGTCCCGCAGGACGTTTTCAGCCACCATGACTTCCACGCTCAGCCAGTCGGTCTGGTAGAGGTGGGCCACGGTGGGGGCGTTCAAGCTGGGCAAGAGGGCGATGACTGGCGCGGCGTCCTTCTCGCGCACGTTGAGTTTTAAGCCCACCAGACCGTCGGCCCGGAGGGCGCCTTTGAGGAGCAGGGCCAGCTGCTGAATCTTCTTCCGCTTGAAAGGGTTCTCCCAGGCGTCCGGATTGGCGATGAGCTGGGTATTGGTGCGCATGACCTCGCAGAGTATGCGCAAACCGTGGGCGCGGATGGTGGAGCCCGTTTCCGTGACTTCCACGACGGCGTCGGCCAGCCCCGAGACCACCTTGGCCTCGGTGGCGCCCCAGGAAAATTCCACGTTCACTGGAATGCCGCGTTCCGCAAACCAGCTTTTGGTCACCTCCACCAGTTCGGTGGCCACGGTGCGGCCCTCCAGGTCTTCCGGCTTCCGATAGGGGCTGTCCCCGGCCACGGCCAGAACCCAGCGGGCCGGGCGCGAACTGACCTTGGAATACAACAGGTCGTCCACGACGACGACCCGGCTTTGGTATTCCACGCACCAGTCTTTCCCGGTGAGCCCCGCGTCCAGAACGCCGTCGGCCACGTAGCGGGCCAGTTCCTTGGCTTTGGCCAGGCTGCACTTTATTTCAGGATCGTCGATTTCCGGGAAATAATTGCGCGAGGCCACGTTGATGCGCCACCCGGCCCTGGCGAAAAGTTCCAGGGTCGCTTTTTCCAGAGAACCCTTGGGCAGGCCCAGGGCAATCACATTTTCCATCAATCCACCAACCTGAATTTATTACACGCGCCCCATAAGTTTTTAAAGACGCTTAAAAGTTTCATAATCTTCAATCAATCCATCAACCTAAATTTCCTGTCCGCCCCCATTGCGTAATGAAAACAGGTGCGGCGCCCGGTGTGGCAGGATATGCCGCCCACCTGCTCTATTTTAACCACAATGGCGTCCTGGTCGCAATCAAGGTACATGGCCCGGACCTTCTGCACCCGGCCGCTGCGGCCCCCGCCCTTGTGCCACAGTTCCTTTCTGGAGCGGCTCCAGTAATGCACTTCGCCCGTTTCCAGGGTCTTTTCGAAAGATTCGCGGTTCATATAGGCCAGCATCAGAATTTCGCCCGTTTCCGCGTCCTGGGCCACGGCGGGCAAAAGGCCCCCGCCTTTTTCGAAATCCGGTTCAACTATTGTTTCACTCATTGAGAAATTCCTTCACTGTTTGAATTCTGTCAAAAAACGGTCTGTCTGTCAAATGCTGGGCGACATGGCGGAGAGCCGGGGAAAAAACTTTTCAAGCTGCGCGGCTCAGACAAGTGACGCTCGTCTCGCTTCGCTCCCCTCACGTCACTTGTCTGAGCCGCATAATTTTTGAAAAGAATGCGCTTCGCTCACTCCGGCGTGGCGGAACAACTCCTAAACTTTAATTTTGAAAGATTCCACAAGTCTCGCCAAAAGTTCCGGCTTTTCCGTTATGTCCGAGGCTTTCAGAAAGGCGACGCGCTGCTCGAAGCGGTCTTTCAGGAGCGCGAGGTATTCCGCGCGGTCCGGGACATTCGCCGGGTCGTACATGTCGTAATAGCCGGGCAGAACCTTTTCTATGGAAGCGCGGGTGGGGAGAGCCGCGCCTTCGATGAGGTCCCAGGGTTCCCATTCCAGCTGGCCGAGGAGAACGGCGGTCTGGAGGGTCAGGGAGGTTTGAAGCGGCACGGGTTTGGGGGTCTCGCCCGCCCCGTTCCAGAAGCCGCCGCCGCCGCCGCTCCAGACGTGGCATTCGCAGCCGGCGGCGAAAACCTTGGCGTAGCCCCGGCAATCCTTATAGAGAGGATAGACGCGGAAGGGGTTGGCGAAGGGCTCGAAAACCAGCTTTTTCATCTCTTCCGGGCTGATGTTTTCGGCGGCCGTGCGCTTGGTCATGAGCGTCGCGCCCATAGCCACGGCCAGGCTGTTGTCGGTTATTTTCACTAAGGGGGGCAGGGCGTCGTCCTTCATCAGCCAGCCGATGGAGTTGGGAAAGCCGATGCGGTCGCAGGTTTCGCCCAAAAGCTCGCGGGCGAAGATGGCCCGCCCGTTGGCGTTGCGCGTGTCCATGCCGTAGGGGAGCAGTTGGCCGTCCACGTCGATGACCAGGCTGTTCATCACGCCCACGCAATACTTCCAGTCGGGGTGGTCCAGGTCGCGGCTGTCGGTCTTGTCGAAGAGCGTGGGCTCCCAGACGTAGCAGAGCTTTCTTTCCGCGTCTATCTGAAAGGCGTCGTCGTGGGCGATGCGGCGCTTGAAGCCGTGGGGCAAAGTGCCGCCGTTGTCCAGGCTGTTGGTGTGGCTGGATTTGCCGCTGCCGGAAAGGCCGTAGAAGGCGATGACCTGCTTGCCGCGTTCGGAAAATTTCGTTTCCGTGAAATCCACTTCCTTGATGCCGCCGTGGGCCGAGACGTGGCCCATGCGCTGGGCGGCCGTCCAGGCCAGGGTGAGGGTGCCTTTTTTGCGCTCGCCGAAATATCTCATGCCGAAGTTGAAGATGGTGTTGTTCTTTTCATCCACCACCGCCAGGCTGTCGCCCCAGGGGCAGTCTTTCGGGGCCCGCCAGTCGGGGTAGGTGATGAACAGAATATCCTGCACCGGGTGCTTTTTGGATTTTTTGTAGCCCGGAACGGCGGCCAGCGGCGTGAAGTTGGCGAACCAGAAAAAGAGGTTGGCCGCGTCTTCTTCGGGGCAGATGAGGCGGGCCTTGAACATCAGGTCTGGGTCCGTGCCCACCACGGCTTCGCCGATGATGAGATCGTGATCGCGCGTGAGTTCGTAAACGCCTTCGCGCAGGATGGATTCGGCGGCCTCCTTCTGGTTCTGGGGGAGGCGGTTGTAGAAAACGCGGGCGGAGGCCGAGCGGCCCACGGCGGCCCCGTTGTTGTCCACGATGACTTTGGCGTCTTCGGGGAGGCCCAGGACGCGGGCGCGGGAGGCGTCCATGATAAGGTCAGTCACCGTGACCGAAGGCAGTTCGGCGGCTATTTGGTAGGCCTCCAAAGGCGTCACGACGCGGGGGCAGGGGCCGTTGTTTCTGGTGTTGAAAAGCGATTCGGCGATGGCCCGCACCGGGGACATCTGACTTAATTTTTCATAGAATTTCCACGAAGATTGAGAAGACATAAAACCTCAAAAAACTACAAGACTATTCCGCTCTTGCGGATATCTGGTTGACGGATGTACATGGGAAGGGCCGGGTTCGCGGCGAACGCGGCCTCTCCATCTTTAAAGAGGCGACGCGCGGCCAGGCGGGCCAGCATCACGGCGATGTTGTCCGGCGGCGGCATGACCGCCGCGCGGGGAGGCACGGCGGCCAGGGAAGCGAGGCCGCTTCCCGCCGCCGATATCGGGCCGCCGCCGGGAGCTTTTTCCAGCAAGGCGGCGAAGGCTTCCGGGGCCAGGGGCCGGGGTTCGGCCAGGCATTCCATCTCCAGGTCGCGCTCCTGGCCGGGGACGGGCCGGTAAAGGGCCGCGAAAATTTCACGGTGGCGGGCGTCTATGAGCGGCGCGGCGAGCGCGGCCCCGCCCCCGAAAATCATTTGGGCGGCCATGACTTCCAGGGTGGAAAGGCCCATGAGGGGGAGGCCCGCGCCCAGAGCCAAACCCTTGGCCAGAGAAAGGCCCGTGCGGAGGCCGGTGAAGCTGCCCGGCCCCCGCCCCACGGCCACAAGGCTTAGATCGCGCGGCGCCAGCCGCGTCGCCTTAAGAAGGGCGGCTATTTGCGGGGGCAGAATCTGGGAGTGACCGGGGCCGCCCTCCCGCTCAAATTCCGCGAGGGCGGTATATGTTCCGTCCGCGCTGACTTTTACTATGGCGGCGGAAGTTGTGCCGGTCGCCGTGTCCCAGGCCAGGATGCGCATGTCGCCCGTCATTCCCGAGCCGCCTCCTCAACCCGGCTTTGGGCGGTGAAGCGGGTGACGAGGCGGGCGATGTCGTTGTAAAAAACCGTGACCATCAAAAGCCCCAGAAAGCCCATGCCGATCCACTGGCCCATTTCGCGGACGCGAAGGCTCAAAGGCTTCCCGCGCGCGGCTTCCAGAATGAAGAAGACGAACTGGCCGCCGTCCAGAATGGGAATGGGCAAAAGATTTAAAATTCCCAGGTTGATGCTGATGAAGGCGGCCAGGCGCAGAAGCGCGGCCAGGCCCTTCCTCGCGCTTTCGCCGCTGACCTCGGCGATGAGCAGAGGCCCGCCCAGGGTTTTGGCCGAAATCTGGCCGCTGAGCATTTTGCCCAGGCCCACGACGGTCATTTCCGCCAGGTTCGCCGCGTCATGGACCCCCATAGCCAAAGCCCGGAAAAGGCCCACCTCTTCAATGAGAACTTCCGCCCTGGGGGTCAGGCCCACCATCGGGGTGTAGGTATTTTGGCCGGAAAGGTTCTGGCCGATGTTGAGTTTCGGCGTGACGGCGAAGCTCATGGAGGAGCCGTCCCGCTCTATTTCAATTTCCAGGGGGCGCAAAGGGGGCGGCTCCAGGGCCTCCCGCGCGTCCGGCGGCCCCTGAATGGCCGTCAGCACGTCTTCCCAGGTGCGCATGGGGGCGCCTTCGATGGCGACTATCCTGTCGCCGGGCAAAATGCCGGCCTTCGCCGCCGGGCTCCCGCTCAGGGCCGTTTCCGCCACCGGCGGAATCAGGGGAGAAAGCCCCGCGTCATAGAAGTCTATCGCGTCGCCGAAAACATTCTGGCCGCTCTTGCGGACGGGGGCCAGAAGCGTCCGCTCTTCCGGCTGGCCCGGCCTTTTGTAGCGTATGTCGATGGCCGCGCCGCCCCCGGCGGCTATGGCGGCCTCCAGGTCGTCGAAATATTTCACGGGCTCGCCGCCCGCGAAGGTTATGCGGTCGCCGGTTTCGAGACCGGCCAGAGCGGCGGGGCCGCCGGGCGCGACCGGCCCGACCAGGGGCGGGAAATGCCCGATGCCGGAAGAAAAGGAAAGGCCCCAGAATAAAAGGACGGCGAAAATCAGATTGGCCAGAGGTCCGGCCAAAACGATGATCATCTTGGCCCAGGGCGGCTTGTGGGAAAAGGAGCGATGGCGCAATTCCCGCGTAACCGACTCTTCCGAATCAGGATCCTCGCCGTACATTTTCACGTAGCCGCCCAGGGGGAGCCAGGCCAACTGGTATTCCGTTTCGCCGATGGTTTTGCTGAAAGCCTTGGGCGGGAAGCCCAGGGAGAAACGCTCCACCTTCACGCCCAAAAGCTTCGCGGCAATGAAGTGCCCCAGCTCGTGGACGAATATCAATATGAGAAGCAGAACGACGAAAGAGACGACGGTCTGCGCCGACGACGCGAGGAAGTCCATTTTTTACTCCGTATACCGCTGTAAATCCAGGGGCACATACCAGTCTTTTAAATTAAGGCCCACCCCGGCGGGCGTGACCTCCGGTCCGATGAAGCGTTTGGAATAGGCGGGGAGGGCGTCGGGCACGAAAAGGAACACGTAGGGCGCGTCTTCGTAGAATATTTCCTGGATGCGGTCGTAGGCTTTCTTGCGCGTATCGCGATCGAAGGTGAAGCGGCCCTCGTCTATTAGCCTGTCCACTTCCTCGTTTTTATAGCTGATGAAATTCAGCTCGCCCTCGCGGTTTTTGGAGGAATGCCAGACGTCGAAGAGGTCGGGCTCGATGGGGATGCTCCAGCTCATGATGACGGCCTCGAAGTTGTGCTTGTCGAGGTATTCCTTGAGGAAGGCCGCCCACTCCACGATGCGCAGGTTCATCTTTACGCCGATTTCAGCCAGGCGGGCCTGGATGATGAGGCCGGTCTGCTCGCGCACCTTGTTGCCCTGGTTGGTCATGACCGTGAACTGGAAAGGCCGGCCGTCCCTGTCCAGAAGGCCGTCGCCGTCGGAATCCGTCCACCCGGCCTCGGCCAGAAGGGCGCGGGCCTTGTCCTGATCGAAGGGATAGGGCTTCACTTCATTGTTGTAAGCCCACATGTCCTTTTTGAAGGGGCCGTTGGCCGGGGAGCCCAGCCCCAGGAGCACCCCCTCCACCAGTTCTTCCTTGTCGATGGCGTAGGCGATGGCCTGGCGCACGCGCTTGTCCGCGAAGCGCGGATCTTTGAAGTTGAAGCCGAGATAGGCATAGGAAAAAGAGGGGTAGCGGAACACGTTGTACTCGCCGGCAAAGCCGCTCTCCGCCGCCTTTTCCTCATACTGGTCGGGGGTGAGGCCCATAGTGTCTATCTGTCCGCTCAAAAGCTCCATCATCTGGGCGTTGAGGTCGGGGATTATTTTCATCACGACGCGGTCGATATGGGGGCGGCCCCCGAAGTAGTCGTCGTTGGCCCGCAAGGTCACGCGCTGCCCGGCCTCCCAGCTTTCAAAGCGGTAGGGACCCGCGCCTATGGGCGCGCGGGCCAGGGGGCTGCCCTCCAGGGGCTTGCCCTCCATGAGGTGGGCGGGCATGAGATCGAAGCACCAGCTTATGAGGGCCCGGGCCAGGGGCTTCTCGTAGGCGACTTTGAAGGTGTGGTCGTCCGGCGCCTCGGCTTTGGCCACCTGCAGATAGGCTTCGGCGTAGGAGGTGGGCGTGGCCGGGTCTATCATTAATTTATAGGTGAACATGGCGTCGCGGGAGGTGAGGGGGGCGCCGTCATGCCAGCGCACGTCTTTGCGCAGGTGAAAGGTTATGGCGAGGCCGTCTTCGGAGATTTCATAAGATTCCGCTATGTCCGGCACGATGTTGAGATTCTCGTCGATTTTGAGCAGCCCCCCGTAGACCTTGTCCACGATTTCGCCCGAGGCGGAATCGTTGGCCAGGGCCGGAATGAGGTTAGAGGGCTCGCCGATGGAGGCCGTGACCAGGGCGTCGCCGTCCGCCGGCGTTTCAGGGGCGGGCGCGGCCTCTTGGGACGCGGGCGCGGCGGCTTCCCCTGGGGCGGCCTCTTCGCCCCCGCCGCAGGCGGCGGGCAATATGCATAATAAAAGAGCCGCCAATATATATCGTAATGTCATTGGTATTCCCCTTTTGCCCAAACTGTGCCATAATATCTTTTTTGAAACAGCTCGGCAAACTGGTATAATAAATGATTCCACGTCCACTTGTCAAAGGCGGCGAAAGCCGCGACATTCAAAGCCCCTCGGGCCTGGTCCTGAAAATCCAGGAAGCCTTCGACCGCGACTTCGGCCCTATCTGGCTGGAAGGCGAAATAACGGAGCTGGCCCTCCCTTCTTCCGGCCACGCCTATTTCTGCCTGAAAGACAGCCGGGCCAAAATACGGGCCGTGATGTGGAAGGGCCGCCGCCCCTACGCCGGGGGCGCCTTGACGGAGGGGCAGAGCGTTCTGGCCAGAGGACGGCTTTCGGTCTACGCGCCGCGCGGCGAGTTTCAACTGGTGGTTGATTTTTTGGAGCCGCGCGGCGAGGGCGCCCTGCGCCTGGCCTACGAGCAATTGAAAGCGCGTCTGACTGATGAGGGGCTTTTCGACGAAGCCGGAAAAAGGGCTCTCCCCTACTGGCCGGAAAGGGTGGCCGTGGTGAGTTCGGCCGCCGGGGCGGCGGTGCGCGACTTCATAAGCACGGCCCTGCGCCGCCGTCCGGGGGCCCGCATCAGCCTCTATCCCGTCAAGGTGCAGGGGGAGGGCGCGGCCAGGGAAATCGCCGGGGCCATCGGCGACCTGAACGCCTGGGGCGGCTTCGACCTCATCGTATTGACGCGCGGCGGCGGCAGCCTGGGCGATTTGTGGGCCTTCAACGAGGAAGCCGTGGTGCGGGCCGCGGCCGCCTCGCGCACGCCGATTTTGGCCGCCATCGGCCACTCCACTGATTTGAGCCTGTGCGAACTGGCCGCCGACGCCAGGGCCATCACCCCCACGGCGGCGGCGGAGGCCGCTTTCCGCGACCAGACCCTTCTCGCGGCCCATATAGACGAAATGGAGAGCCGCCTGACCAGGGGGGCGGGCGCCCTGATCCGTGAAAAGAGGGAACGGGCCGAACGCGCGGAACGCCGTCTGGCCGAGGCCTTGCGGTCCAGCCACGCGCACCGCGCCCTGCGCTTTGAACATTTGCGCGGCCGCCTCCTGCGGCTGGAGCTGCTCCTCGGCCCCAGGGGCCAGCAGTTGGATTACGCGCTCAAGGACCTGGGCCGGAGCATGGAAAAATTTCTGGAGGCCGCCGGGCGGCGTTTGGAATTTTCGCGCATAAAACTTGCGGCCCTCTCCCCCCTCGCCGCCCTGAAGCGCGGCTACGTAGCGGCGACAAGAGCCTCCGACGGCCGGGCCGTACAATTCGAAGAACTTGCGGCGGGGGATGTCGTGAACCTCCGCTTCGCCGAGGGCCAGGCCCTGGCCGCTATTTGCGAAGTAAAAGGTCGAACGAAGAGAGACGGAGCGTAGCGGCTTGTTTGCCCAAATCATGCCTCCACCGGGCAAGAACGACGCTTTTTGCCCGATGGCGAGCCCTAAGACGAAGAAATACATCAAGGGAATATAATAGTGAAGAAGAAAGCAGAGAGTTTTGAGGAAGGGCTGGCCAAACTGGAAGATATCGTGGCGGCCCTGGAAAATCCGGCCACCGGCCTCGACCGCGCCCTGACCGCCTTCGAAGAGGGCCTGACCCTCAGCCGCGCCCTGCGCAAAAAGCTGGACGAAGCCGCCCAAAAAGTGGAAATACTGACCCGCGACCTGGCGGGCCGTCCTCTGGCCGCGCCTTTTGACTTTGACGAAAGCGAAAACCATGACGAAGAAGAGTGAAGAGCGAGAGGCGGCCGAATTTAAGGCCTGGCGCCTCAAAGCCCTGGACCGGGTGGAAAACGCCCTGGCCAAGGCCCTGCCGGCGGCGGGCAAAAATTTTCGCCTGGCGGGGGAGGCGCCGCCGGAACCCCATAAACTTTATGAGGCCATGACTTACGCCCTCCTGGGCGGCGGCAAACGCCTGCGCCCCCTTTTGGCCCTGGCGGCGGCGGAGGCCGCCGGGGGCCGCCAGCGGGAGGCCCTGCCCTTCGCCCTGGCCGTGGAAATGATTCACGCCTATTCCCTCATCCATGACGATCTGCCCTGTATGGACGACGACGACCTGCGGCGGGGCCGCCCCACCTGCCACAAGGTTTACGGCGAAGCCGCGGCCCTTCTGGCCGGCGACGCCCTGCAGACCCTGGCCTTCGAGACCCTGGCCCGCTCGGGCCTCAAAAGCCCGGAAGCCGCCCGCCGCGTAAATCAGGCCGCGCTCATCCTGGCCAGCGCCGCCGGGGCTTCGGGCATGGCGGGAGGCCAGGCCCTAGATCTGGCTTTCGAAAATATGGACGACGTGGACATAGACCAGGCGCGGGCTATGGAAAGCCGCAAAACCGGCGAACTCATCACCGCCGCCCTCCTGGGAGGGGCCACGCTGGCCGGGGGCGGCCCCGCCCATCTGAAAACCCTCAAAAGCCTGGGGCGCTTGTCCGGCCTGGCTTTTCAGATCAAGGACGATCTTTTGAATCTCACTGGCGATCCCCAAACAATGGGGAAGGCGGTGGGCAGCGACGCCGCGCGCGGCAAATCCTCCTTGCCCGCCCTTTTGGGCCGGGAAGGCGCGGAGGCCGAACTGGCCGCCCTCACCCGGAAGGCCCTGGAACTGGCCTCGTCCTTTAAACTGCCGGGGCGCCCCCTGGTTTTCCTGACGCAACTTATGGTTCATCGAGATCGGTGAAGGGCTGATAATGAACTCTGACGACGAAAAGTCGCTTCTTGCGACGCTGGACGACCCCAAGGCCCTCAAAGCCATGCCGGACGAGGATTTGCCGCGCCTGGCGCAAGAGATGCGAAACCTCATCATCCGCGTGGTCGAAAAAAACGGCGGCCACCTGGCCTCCTCCCTGGGGGCGGTGGAGCTCATCATCGCCCTCCACCGCGCCCTGGAGCCCCCCCGCGACAAGATTGTTTTCGACGTGGGCCACCAGGCCTACGCCCACAAAATCCTGACGGGCCGCCGGGCCGAATTCGAAAGCCTGCGGCGGGAGGGGGGGCTCTCCGGCTTTCCCAAAAGGTCCGAAAGTTTTTACGACGATTTCGACACCGGGCACTCCTCCACTTCCGTCTCCGCCGCCCTGGGGCTCGCCGCCGCCCGCGACCTGGCCGGGGACGACCATGTGACGGCGGCGGTTCTGGGGGACGGCGCCCTCACCGGCGGCATGGCCCTGGAAGCCATGAACCACGCCGGGGCTTTGAAGAAAAAGCTCCTGGTCGTCCTGAACGACAATAAAATGTCCATCAGCCCCAACGTGGGCGGCCTTTCGGAATACATGTCCCTTCTGGTCACCCGCCCTTCCTACGTGAAAATCAGAAAGACGGTCAAGGCGCGTCTCCACCGGCACCTGCCTTCCAGCGGCCCGGATATCGTGGCGGGCATCAAAAAGCTGGAGGAGGCCTTGAAAGGCCTGGCCGCGCCCAGCGCCTTTTTCGAAGCCCTGGGCTTCGAATACCTGGGACCATTCGACGGCCACGACATTGCGCTTTTGACGACAGTAATAGAGCGCGTGAAAAAAAAGGAGAAGCCGGTGCTTCTCCATGTCCTGACCCAAAAGGGGCATGGCTACGCCCCGGCGGAAAGCGATCCCCTGCGCTTCCACGGCCTGGGGGCCAGAACAGCCCCGGACGAAGTGACCACGGAAGAGGAGGCCGCCCGCCCCGCCCCGCCTTCCTTTTCCGAGGCCTTCGGGGAGGCGCTGACGGCGCGGGCGGAAAATGATTCCCGCATCGTGGCCGTGAGCGCGGCCATGAGCCAGGGCACGGGCCTGGCCGGTTTTTTCGCCAAATTTCCCGCCAGGTCCTTTGACGTGGGCATTGCGGAACAGCACGCCATAACCTTCGCCGCCGGCCTGGCCGTGGGCGGCTTCCGCCCGGTGGCGGCCATTTATTCGTCGTTTTTGCAAAGGGCTTTCGACCAGCTCCACCACGACGTGGCCCTGCAGAAACTGCCCGTGATCCTGGCCGTGGACCGGGCCGGGCTGGTGGGGGAGGACGGCCCCACCCACCACGGCGGGCTGGACCTTTCCTATCTGCGCCTCTTGTCCGGCTTCACGGTCATGGCCCCGGCGGACGCGGAGGAACTGGGGCGGATGCTGGATTTGGCTCTCGCCCTCCCCGGCCCCTCGGCCATCCGCTACCCGCGCGGCCGCGTCCCCGCCGCGCCCCTCACCCCGCTGGACGCGCCTTTGGAAGCCGGGCGCGGAGTACGCCTGCGCGGCGGAAACGACCTCAGCATCCTCGCCCTGGGTTCCCCTTTGGGCGCGGCTCTGGCCGCCGCCGAACGCCTGGCTTCGGAAAACATTTCCGCTGCCGTCGTGAACCTTCGCTTCATCAAGCCTTTGGACAGGGAGCTGATTCTGGAGGAGGCCGCACGCTGCGGCCGACTTTTGACGGTGGAAGAAAATTCCATAGTGGGCGGACTTTTCAGCGCGGTGGGCGAAACCCTGGCCGCCGCGCCCTGCCTTTTGCGGGGCCTGGCCATGCCCGACGCCCCGACGCCCCAGGCCGCGCAAAGCTCGCAAAGGGCCGCCCTGGGCCTGGATGCGGACGGCATTTATGCGGCAGCCAGGGAGATGATTGCGACATATAAATCTTCACGGTAAAACAGCGGTTTTAATTATAGTCGCGGCGGCACGGCGTCGAGCGTGAAAAAACTTTTCAGCGCCTGGCGGCTCCAATCCGCCGCTTCGCGCCTCAAGTCGCCGCTGCGGAACTGAAAAGCATTTTCACGCTCTTCTTAAGCCGCGTAATTTTTGAAAAAATTCCCGGACGCCCTCCGCCCTTCACGCCAAAAAATCCATATTTAGAATTGCTGTGAAGAACCCGCCTCTATGGACAGCCGCCGTCAAAATGTTTATAGTTATGAAAATACACGTCATGAAAAGAGGATATTTTGTCTGGTGCAACAGCGACATATACGGACCCCGCCCGCGAGGCGGCGGCAATCAGTCAGAAACTCTTGAGCTCGCTCGCCGAAAAAGCCAACCGC
>QMCE01000415.1_pt1 | contig 21822 bp, 17 predicted proteins | sample 1821851 | NCBI WGS metagenome assembly QMCE01 (sample SAMN09453174, study PRJNA476694) | Termite gut metagenome, whole genome shotgun sequencing project. | isolation source: worker | host: Odontotermes sp. | place: South Africa:Pretoria | collected 2016-01-28 | reverse complement strand
TACACACAATGCGCTCCACGATCGTGGAGCGCATTGTGTGTATAAATAAATCTGTCGTAAAATACCAAACAAACTCTTACAGGATCAGCATCGCGTCGCCGTAAGTGCCGAAACGGTAGTTTTCCTCTATGGCGACCTTGTAGGCGTGCATGATGGTGTCGTAACCTCCGAATGCCGCCGCAAGCATCAACTGGGTGGAGCAGGGCAGGTGGAAGTTGGTTATCATGGAGTCGGCGACACTGAAGTCGTAGGGGCAGAAAATGAATTTATTTGTCCAGCCTTCATAAGGCTTAAGCATACCGTTGGTCGACACGCAACTCTCTATGGCTCTCTGAACGGTGGTGCCTACGGCGCAGACGCGCCTGCTGCCCGACTTGGCGCGGTTCACAAGAGTGGAAGCGTGTTCGGGGATGTTTATCTGTTCGGAGTCCATCTTGTGCTTGGTGAGGTCTTCGACATCCACGGTGCGGAAATTGCCGAGCCCTGCGTGCAATGTTATCTTGGCGCTGTGAACCCCCTTGATCTCGAGTCTTTTGAGTAGATGCTTGCTGAAATGCAGGCCTGCGGTCGGCGCCGCTACGGCTCCCTCCTCTTCGGCGAATATCGTCTGGTAGCGCTCCTCGTCGAGCGGTTCCACCTTTTCGCGTATCCAGCGCGGAAGCGGGGTCTCGCCGAGTTTGTAGAGCGCTGTGCGGAAATCCTCATAGGGGCCGTCGAAAAGGAAACGCAACGTCCGGCCGCGCGAGGTGGTGTTGTCGATAACTTCGGCTACCAGAAGATCGTCGTCGCCGAAATAGAGCTTGTTGCCTATTCGTATCTTGCGCGCCGGATCGACGAGTACGTCCCACAGGCGCAGGTCGCTGTTGAGTTCCCTCAGAAGGAATATCTCTATCTCGGCGCCGGTCTTTTCCTTGTTGCCGTAGAGGCGTGCGGGAAATACCTTGGTATTGTTGAAGATGAATACGTCGTCGTGGTTGAAATAGTCGATAATCTCTTTGAAGATACGGTGCTCGATCTTGCCCGTTTTACGGTTTACGACCATCAGGCGTGATTCGTCGCGGTTATCTGTGGGGTATTTAGCCAACAGGTGTGGCGAGAAGTTGTAATTATACTGTGAAAGTTTCATATTTATTTAGAGAAAAGACAGCGAATAAATAATATACGTAGAAATATCAATTTTGTTTCACGGCGGACAAACTTTTTATTATCTCATCTATTTGATAGCCGTTTTCGGCCGTGAAACCGCCGCTTTTAGTCCTCCTCAGCGCCGACAGATAAGCCCCGCTGCCGAGCGCCTGGCCGATCTCGCGGGCGAGCGAACGGATATATGTGCCTTTGCTGCAAGTGACGCGAATGGTTATCGCAGGCAGGTCGCACGAGAGCAGTTCTATCGAATAAATGTTTATGAGAGACTGCCTCATTTCCACTTCCGTACCTTCGCGCGCATATTCATATGCCCGCTGTCCCTCTATCTTTTTGGCCGAATAGACGGGAGGAGTTTGCAGCCTCTCCCCGCACAGGCCTTCGAGCGCCTGCTCCACGGCTTCGCGGGTTATGTGCTCCCACGGATATGTGGCATCGACGGGATGTTCCATATCGAAACTCGGCGTCGTGGCACCAAGGGTCACTTCCGCCACATATTCCTTTGTCTCGGCCTGTAGTTTTTCGACCATTTTGGTAGCCTTGCCGATACATACTATGAGAACTCCCGTGGCCAGCGGATCGAGTGTTCCGGCGTGGCCGACCTTGACAGTCCTGTGTCCCAGCTTTCGCAGCAGGAACTTGATCTTGCGCACCACGTCGGTGGATGTCCACTCCAGCGGTTTATCGACCACGAGGACGAGGCCTTCACTGAAATTTATGTCGGAAGAGAGAGATGGTTTCAAAATTACGAATGGGGTTAGTGTCCTGAATAACGGTTGCAGGATGCACAAAATTGCTTAAAAAATGTAAAAGCCTATGGCGGTGAGCCCTACCAGAGAGCAGTAGACGGCGAACCAAATGAGTTTGCCTCTGTTCACCACCTTTATCATTAACCGGCAGGCGAGCGTGCCCGTAATGTATGCCGCGAGGAAGCCGGCGATCAGCACCCACAGACCCGGACCTCTGCCCACTGGTTTGTCCATCAGGTCGAGCAGGTTCATTCCTATAATGGGTATCAGGACCATAAGGAAAGAGAACTTCGACACCTCGTCTCTCTTGGTACCGAGCAGCAGTCCAGTCGATATGGTAGCACCCGAACGCGAAAGTCCCGGAATGACCGCTAAGGCCTGGGCGATGCCTATGATGAAAGCGTTCCCGGTAGTGATCTTTCCATCCCGCGGTTTGGCGTAGTGTGTCAGCGTAAGCAGGAGCGCCGTCACGAGCAGCATAGAGCCGACCAACAGCAGGTTAGATGTGAACAGCCCTTCGATCTGTTCCTTGAAGAAAAGCCCCATGAGGAGGACAGGAATCATTGAGATCAGAATGTTGAATATGTAGACCGTCTCTTTATTGAGCCTGAACCGGAACACTCCGTCCAGAAGTTTCACTATCTCTTTGGAGAATACGGTTATGGTGCTCAACACGGTGGCTGCGTGGACTATCATCGTGAATTGCAGGTTGCCCTCGCCCTCGATGCCGAACAGTGCGCCGGCGATCTCGAGGTGTCCGCTGCTGCTCACCGGAAGAAACTCGGTCAACCCTTGTATGATCCCGAGTATTATGGCTTCTAAAATGGTCATTATATAGAAAAAGTTCAGCGCCGTTTTTTCATAATGGCGTATATCTCGAATCCGAAGCCGGCCAGAATAAGGATCGGAGCGAGGGTTATGCGGCGGAAACTGAACATCGACGGGTCGAATACTTCGGGATCGGGCTTGGGACCCGCCATGAGGATGAATCCGAGTATTATGACTCCCAAGCCTATGAGCATCAACTTGTAATTCGACCATGTCAAAGTCATTCCGGCTTCGTTCCCGGCCTTACGCTCACTGCCGGCAGTCGAGGGTTTCTTTACTGTGTTAGCCATATTCAATAGAGATGTATTTTAGACGTATGCATATTTACGAACTTGTTAACCGCAAAGATAGTGAATAATACCGAGATGAGCAGTGCCAGGATCAGCATGAGCCCAAGGATTATCAAAACCGGCCTGTTGTCGGCGAGAAATGTAACCTCCGGCAATCCACGTCCGAGGGCTGCCACCATCCCAAGGAACATCCCTCCCCCTATCAGCCACGCATAGAAACCGTGAATTAGGCTTCGGCCTGTGAAAGGTTTCATGATGAACCATTTCGACGCACCTACCAGTTTCATCGTATTGATCAGGTAGCGTTTCGAATAGACGGTGAGCCTGAGCGTATTATTGAGCAGTATGAGCGATATGATGAGCAGCGTGAGGCCGAAAAGCAGCAGGATTATGTTGAATGTCGTAATGTTGGAACTTATCTGGTCGACCACGTTCTTCTGGTAGACCACTTCGTCGATACCCTGCCAGGCTGATATTTCCGCTTCGAGGGCTTTCACGCCGTCGCGCCCCGAATTATCCGCATTGAGCCTCACCTCGTATGAGTCTGGAAGGGGATTGAAAGAGAGGAATTCCTCGAAATCGCTGCCGATATACTCCTTGAAATCGGCGGCGGCCTCCTTCTTTGAGACATACTTCACCTCCTTTACGGCCGGGTTGCTTTTCAGCATCACGCCTATCGAATCGCGCTGAGGTTCGCCCGCGTCGTTCCTCAGCATGACATATATGGCCACATTCTCACGCATCGTATCGGTCGTCCGCACGGCGTTGAGGATAAGATACCCCACCGAACCCAGCAGGAACAGCACCATAGCAATGCTTATCGTCGAAATTATATACGAGTTGCGTACTTTACGCCTCAGTCTTTTGTCCGATCTTGCCATAATATTTATTGCTTGTCCGTATTTTTCTTTTTGCGTATAATCAGCATTGCACCGGCGCCGGCGAAACATACGAGTATCGCAAGTGAGCAGGCCAGCGTTATTGCCGATATGGTGGAGAAGTGCGGGGCGCGGAATTTGAATTCGACCGTGTGGTTTCCGGCGGGCAGCGTCATGGCGCGGAGCAGGTAATCGGCGCGGAAGTACGGAGCTATTTGGCCGTCGATGTATGCCATCCATCCCTTGTCGTAGTATATTTCCGAGAATACGGCCACGCCGCCGACTGACGACGAATATTCGTATGTGAGATGGTTCACCTTGTAGTCGGTGAGCCTTATCGTGGCGGCGGGGTCGGGAGTTATTGCTACGCCGTCGAGTGCGCCAGCAAACCTTTTGTCGACCACGGCTTCATGTTCGGTGTCTATTTCGCCGAGCGCCGCGATCTCGGCGTCGGCACTGCCCACCGTCGTCACGCTGTCGACGAACCATGCCGCGCCGTTGGCGTCGGGGTTATATCGCGCCTCCGGATGGCCTGTCTCGCCGGGTACGATGAAGTATTTGGTGTTCAGCATATTGTAAACCTCTATATTCCTCTGTCCGAGATGGTGGTCTATAAGGTCCTGGTACCTTTGTAATTTTGCTCCGTGGTAGCCGCCCACCGAGCGGTGGAAGAACGATGTCGTGGCGTCGTTGAACGTACTCACTGCGAAATTGGCCACGCGGAAGCCGGGTTCGGTGTCGGCCATTATCTGCCTGTCGGCGTCCGAGGGTACGACGGCTGCTTCGCGTTCGGGTTTGAAACTGTCCCATGAGAGGTAGCGTGTATCGACCGTCACAAGATCGATAAATACCAGCGCGCCGAGGACTGCTATCATCGCTCCGCGTTTCATCCTGCCCAAGGCGAACAGCAGTACCGTACCGCCGCCGAGCGCCACGAAGAGCAGCGAACGCCATGCGTCGCCGTGCATTATGGAAGCCCTTTCGAGCGCCATGGCTGCTACCGTATCGTCGGCGAACCGTACCGAGCCGGCCTCTCCGAATCCGGACTGCATGGCAAGGTTGTACATCTGCGGGAAATCGTATTCCGACGTGAAACCGAACAGCATACCGCCGAAGAGGGCGAACAGGAGCGCCGTGCCGCCGACCGTTATAGCCGACCATTTGAGGCCGTATAGCATCCGCTCTTTAGTAAGTTTGGCCTTCCACATCTGCGCGAGGATAAGCGCGGCCAATAGCGGCATAGCCCACTGCAGTATCACCAGAGCGGTGGAGACAGCCCTGAACTTATTGTATCCCGGAAGTATGCGGAAACACAATTCTGTGAACCACATCATATTGTTGCCCCATGACAGAAAGAGTGCAAAAACGCTTATCGCCAGTATCCACCACTTCCTGCGTCCTTCGAGCAGGAATACGGCCATTGCTGCCAGAAAGAAGACCACCGCGCCGATATATGTGGGTCCTGCGGTGAAAGGCTGGTCGCCCCAATACGCCGGCAGCGACTTTGCCATTCCGCGAGCACCGTAGTCCGACAGCGCCTGCGCCACGGGGCCGTCAGTGGAGAAGCCCCGGCCGGAGGCTCCGCCCTTGAAATCGGGGATGAACATATTGAAACTCTCCGATATGCCGTAGCTCCACGCGGTGGCGTATTCGATGTCGAGTCCGCGCCTGTCGATCCTCGTTTCACCATCCTTCGGAGTTAGTTCGCTCACTCCGCGCGTGGTGTCGGGGGTGTGGTGTGCCGTGTAGTAAAGGGTGCCGGCATTGGAGCCCACGCCTATCACGGCGGCAATGGCCAGTACTCCCGAAACTTTCCAGAAACGCGCCATCGCCTTCCTCTTGTATGCCTTTACGAGTTCGTTCACGACTAAAGCCACCGTCACCAGCAGGAAATAATAGGTTATCTGTGGGTGGTTGGCCGATATCTCCAGCGAGGCTGCCAGGGCGGCCAGCGCGCCGCCGAACCAAAGGTTGCCTCCGCGGTATGTATATACTATGGCGCCCATCAACAACGGCGCCCAGACCATCGCCCACACCTTGGAGATGTGTCCCGCCCCTATTATCAGTAGCGTATATGTCGAAAGGCCGTATGCCAGGGCTGTTATCAGTCCCACCCAGGGGTTGATCTTCCACAGCACGCACATCAGCCAGAAGCAGAGCATGACCAGAAACATCAATATGGCGGGCTCACCGACCACTTTTGCCGGGAGTTTGGAGGCGTGACGGATTATCCATGCCGGTATGCGGAAATCGACCATATAGGACGGCATACCGCTGAACATACTGCCCGTCCATTGCGGGTCTTCGCCGTACTCCGCGTAATGGCGGTCGTTCTCCGCGCTCGCTCCTTTATATTGAACCAGGTCGTTCATCTCGAGCGTCTCGCCCTGGAATTGCGGGGCGAAGTATATCATCGATATTGCAAGGAAAAGAAGTACCGGCACCACGTAGGCCGGCCAACGGTATTTCTTACGGGATTGCATCATAAATTTTGCGCTTGTCTATATTGTGTATAAGCTACAAAGTAACTAAAAACAATTGAAAAAAGTTTGCCGTGCGGAAAAAATATTACCAAATAGTTGAGTTTCTATAATTTTTCATATTTTTGTGCCGAATTAGAGTGAAAACTCAAAAATTCTTATGACAAACTTATAAAACATTATAAGCCTCGCCGAGCGACAGCCTCTAATTGTTTAATATTAAAATTGGGGTTATATCTAACATTTCCGGGGTAGTTCGGCGGCGGGGCTATTTTATAGCCTGTCTAAAATTCCTCATTTTTGTTCTTTAAGGTTTTTCCCGTCCCTGTTTTTATCGGCCTTTGCGTTATATAGGAACCGCTATTAGCTTCAAAATCGAGAAAACAGGAACGAAAACAGCTTTTAAATAACTTCGATAAGAAAATTTAGACAGACTCTTAGCAGTTGTTTGTAATTTTCAACTCTCGCTATTATTTTCATCTCTTCAAATTTCCAACCCTCGATTCACATTATTCTGGAATTTTGTGTTACCTTTGGTTTGCCATGGATAAACTTACGGCTATAAAGGAACCCCTGAGGGAGGATTTCGCGCACTACGAAAAGTTCATGCGCGAGGCGCTGCAAAGCGGCAGCGGGTATGTGGACAACATCATGGATTACATAATATCCAACCGGGGCAAAGGTGTCCGGCCGGTGCTGGTGTTCCTTTCGGCAGGGATACATTCCGGCGGACGGGGAATAGGAAGCCGCGCCTACCTTGCAGCGATGCTCGTTGAGATGATACACACCGCTTCGCTCGTACACGACGATGTGGTCGACGATTCGCAGGTGAGGCACGGCAAGCCGTCGGTCAACTCCAAGTGGAACTCGCGGGTTTCGATACTCACGGGCGACTATATCCTCGCGCGCAGCTTTTCTGCGGGTATGCTTAGCGCCCAGTACGACATAGTGTCATACATAACTTCGTCGGTCTCGGCTCTCGCCGAAGGCGAACTCATGCAGATAGACGTCAACGAACGCCGCGACATGAACCGCCGGAGTTATCTCGACATCATATACAAGAAAACTGCCCTGCTGTTGGGGGCGAGTTGCGGTGCGGGAGCGATGGCCTCAGGCGCCGGACAGGATGAGGTGGCGCGGGCACACGGTCTGGGCATCGACCTCGGTATGGCATTCCAGATCAGGGACGACATCCTCGACTATTCGCCCCAGGAGCAGACGGGCAAGCCTTTCTGTGCCGATCTGCGCGAGAAGAAGATAACCCTCCCGCTGCTCACAGTTCTCGAACGGAGCGAAACGCCGACCCGCAAGCTCATCATGGACAAGTTGGAATGTGTGGACAGGGAGCCGGAAAACATCACTCACATACGCGACCTGGTGATCGGGGAGGGCGGCATCGCCGCCGCAGAGGAGGTCATGCGGGAATACCTGAGCAAGGCGCGCGCCACGGTAGCCTCCTATCCGGATTCTTCGTACAGGGATTCGATGCAAAAGTTGTGCGACTACATTGGAGGCAGGGGTAATTGACAATTGAAAACAACGATAACGGAATAAATATAAGTTTGAAAATATGTGCGGTATAGTAGGATACATCGGGAAAAAAGAGGCATATCCGATATTGATCAAGGGATTGCGCCGTTTGGAGTATCGCGGATACGACAGCGCGGGAGTGGCGCTTATATCCGACGACGGAGAGCTGTCGATATATAAAAGCCGGGGGAAGGTCGCCGAATTGGAGCGTTTTGCCGCATCGAAAGATGTCGGCGGCACAATAGGCATAGCCCACACGCGCTGGGCGACCCACGGGGAACCCAACGACGCGAATGCCCATCCACATTACTCCGAAAGCCAGCGTTTGGCGATCATACACAACGGAATAATAGAAAATTACGCCGTTCTTAAAGAGGCGTTGAAGGCCAACGGATATACCTTCAAGAGCGATACTGACACAGAAGTTATCATTCAACTTATAGAATACATCCGCAAGGAGAACAACTGCTCGCTCCTTGAAGCCGTCCGGCAGGCGCTCAAAGAGCTGGTCGGCGCCTATGCCATTGCGATCATCGAGAAGGGAGATAAGACGAGGATCATCGCTGCCCGTAAGAGCAGCCCTTTGGTGGTGGGAGTGGGGCAGGATGAGTTCTTTCTCGCTTCGGATGCCACGCCGATAGTCGAATACACCGACAAGGTAGTGTATCTCAACGACGGCGAGATAGCCGACATATCCATCGAAAAGGGACTGAAAGTGGTCGATATCGACAACAAAGAGGCGAAGATAGATATTAAACAGCTCAAAATGAGCATATCGGAACTCGAAAAGGGAGGCTACCCCCACTTTATGCTCAAGGAGATATTCGAACAGCCCAAGACCATCGTCGATGCCATTCGTGGAAGGATCAACGTGGATATGACTAATGTGGTTCTGTCGGGAGTGATAGACAATAAGGATAAGTTTCTGGGTGCCAAGCGTATTATCATCGTTGCCTGTGGCACTTCGTGGCACGCTGCCCTCATCGGGGAGTATATCATTGAGGAGATGTGCCGTATTCCCGTCGAGGTGGAGTATGCCTCGGAGTTTCGCTACCGCAATCCCGTCATAGACAAGGACGACGTGGTGATCGCCATATCGCAGTCGGGCGAAACGGCCGACACGCTCGCCGCTATAGAACTCGCCCGGAGCAAGGGGGCATTCATATTCGGCATCTGTAATGTCGTCGGCTCGTCGATAGCCCGTGCGACCGATTCGGGAGCCTACATACACGTTGGGCCGGAGATCGGCGTCGCCTCCACGAAGGCGTTCACCGGACAGGTTACCGTGTTGATGATGCTCGCCCTGACGGTCGGACACCAGAAAGGGAGCCTGTCGCAGGGCTCCTATCTCGACAAGATAAAGCACCTCTGCCGGCTTCCGGAGCAGATATCCGGGATACTCGCATCGGCCGACCGTATCGCCGACCTTGCCAAGATCTTTACCTATGCCCGCAATTTCATCTACTTAGGGCGCGGATACAGCTATCCGGCCGCTTTGGAGGGGGCGCTGAAGCTCAAGGAGATATCTTACATTCACGCCGAGGGGTATCCGGCCGCGGAGATGAAACACGGGCCTATCGCCCTTATCGACAGCGAAATGCCCGTGGTGGTCATTGCCGCTACCGACAGTATTTATGAAAAGACGATCAGTAATATCCAGGAGATAAAAGCGCGCGGCGGCAGGATCATTGCCGTGGTCGATCCGGACGATACCATAGTGAGGAAGATCGCCGATTATATTATAGAGATACCGCGTACCTGCGAACATCTGTTGCCTGTGTTGGCATCCGTGCCGCTGCAGTTGCTCGCTTACTACATTGCCGTTTACAAGGGGCGCGATGTGGATCAGCCCCGCAACTTGGCCAAATCGGTAACGGTGGAGTAAAATTGAAAATGAAGATAATAATAATTACGGGACGCCAAAGCGTCCCGTAATTATATTATTTGACAATTTTCAATTTTCAATCGGTCAAAACAGTTCGTCCCGTCCGAGTACCTGCGTCATGCAGTGGGCGGCGCCGTATCCTTTTGTGAGGTTGTCGAGAGGTATCCATGTGACGTCGACTCCGTTATCGCTCAGGGCTTGCCGGAAGGCTTCAGACTGGCCTGCGACGGCCATTATCCGGCGCGGTGCAACGGTGAGGAAATTGCACGCATAGGTCAGTTCGTCGGGTCTCGACACGGGAATTATCGTAACCTTAAGCACCTTCTCGAGGTATCTCACAAAATCTTCCGCCTCGGCCACCTTGCGGTAGGTGTTGTCCTCGCGGACATAGATGTCGGCCGTGAGATACTGCGTGGAGTCGGGACCCGCTTTATATCGGTTTTCGGACAGGGTTACAAGGTCGCGGTCTATGACGTTGAAGAAAGTGTCCAGATGCATCTGCTCCTGTTCGAGCCACCTGTCGTTCACAACGACAAGGGTGTCGCAGCCGAGCCAGTCATTGTCCATAAGTTGGTCTATGGCAGCCTGTGTGGTGCGCAACCCGCGGCCTATGAACGCCGTGCGTCCCATAGGGAGGAAGTCGCCGCCTTCGAGGTATGCGTTCCTGCCTGTGATCTTTCCTATGGGCGGCATTCCTATCTTGTCGAGGCAGAATTCGGCTATGCGGCTCTCCGTCTCCCTCTGCGGTGAGTTCATACGCGAAATGACCATGCCGTTGGCGGTGGCGATCATCTGGTCGCGCATGAAGAATATGTTCATTATGGGGCGTTCGATATATGTGGCCGCAAAGCCCGTGTTGGCTTCGGTGCGGGAGAGTACTATCTCCGGCTGCAATAATATGATACGCACCAGATCTTTGGGGTTTGCACGCCTTATTATCAGTTCTTTGTAGCGCTGCTGCGCTTCGGCGTCCTCCGGTATGCTGTCGGTGTTGTAGGTCAGGAATTCCGATGCGAGGCGGCGAAGATCCTCGAGCGCCTTACCCTCCACGGGATTACCTTCTTCGTCGAGCGTTCCGTCGAGAAGTATCTCGCGTACAGTAAGTACCTGCGCGCCGAATCTTTTCAATTCGCGGCGGTAATTGGCGTGCTCCTTAGCTGCCTGCTCTATGTTGAAATAATCTGAGAAAAGCGCTGCGTCGGGGTGTATGACGCCTGGGAAAAGTTCTTCTGTGGGTTCGTGCATTAAAATGATCATAGCTCTACTATATTCGGCTCTTTGACCCGGCCGGTAATCGGGACCCGAGCATTGGTTAAACAAAAGCATAACAACACCTGCTGTCAGGCTGTAAAATAGGCTCTTCATGGTTTGAGTCGTTTGCCGTACTTATTATCCTTATCCGGCTGTTCAGAATGGGTGCCGGCGGCGGAACAACACGTAAAGATAGGGAAAACAAATGGAAAATTGAAAATTGAAAATTGAAAATGAAATTCAGTCAATGAGTTATAAGTTATGGATTGTGAGTTATAATGTTGATATTGAAGCTATTGTTCTTTGGTGGATTTTCCATTTTCCATTTTCAATTTTCCATTCAAACAACATCGGTACGATATTGTTTAAGTTCTCTGCCGAGTTCTTTTTCGCGGCCGCCGAGCAGTCCGTCCAGGAGTTTGTGGAATCGTGGCGAATGATCCCGGTAGCGGGTGTGGCAAAGTTCGTGGAGTATTATGTACTCCTTCAGGTGGTCGGGCACCCGCATTAGAAATACACAGAGCGATAGATCGCCCGTCGACGAACAGCTTCCCCAACGGCTTTTCGTTGCGCGCACCGTCACTTTGCCGTAGCGGAATCCGTGCCGGCTGGCGATCTCTTCGACCATGGCGGGAAGCGTCTGTTTTGCCTCCAGACTTAGTGCGCGCGTGATGGCCTTGCGCGCCGTGTCCTGCACTTGGGGGTCGGTATGGCTTATGCGACAGGGATAGGAGACCGCTATCGTGTCGGACGTCACCCGTGCGGTAATTTTATCGGTGTCGGCCGGGCTCATAACAAGGTTGCGCCGGTCGGTCGAGTAGGGGGGCTCTATGATGTGCACGGGATGCTTTTGGGCTACCTTTTCGAGAGTTCGGGTAATCCACTGCTCCTTGTCTGCAAGGAAGGCGAGCCCCTCCCGCCAGGAACAGACCGCGGGGATGGAAAGGCGCACTACCGCAGGCGGTCTCACCGATACCGATATCCGCCTCGCCCTGCGCGATCGCACGGCAACTATGTCGCCGAACTTGGGATGGTTGATGACTTTTTTCATAATGCAAAATTAAATTAGACTATAATATTGGTAATAGGCTATTTTGCATTTTGCATTTTTAATTTATCCTCTGCCTCACCGCCTCGAAGAGCATGACGGCAGCCGCGGCAGACACGTTAAGGGACTCTATCGAGCCTATGAGGGGTATTGCGAGTTGCACGTCGCACAGTTTCAGGACATCTTTCGATATTCCGGCGTCTTCGCTGCCCATTACTATAACGGTCGGCTTGGTGAGGTCGGCGTCGAACAGCAATTGCTTGGATTTCTCCGTGGCGGCCACTATCTGCATACCCTCGCCCGCTAACACTTTCAGGGTGTTGCGTATGCTTCCGGCGCGATGGACGGGTATCCTGTTCAGCGCGCCGGCCGAGGTTTTGATGGCGTCGGCATTGACAGGCGCCGAGTTCTTGAGCGGTACTATAAGCCCGTGGGCTCCGGCGCACTCCGCGCTGCGGGCTATAGCCCCGAAGTTGCGCACGTCGGTTATGCCGTCGAAGACGACTATCAAGGGTGTTTCGTCGTCGGGAATGCGGTCGAGTATATCTTCGAGCGCCACATAGCCTATGGCCGCCATTTGTGCGACGACACCCTGGTGGTTACCCTTGGTGAGCCTGTTGAGCTTCTCGACAGGCACCTCCTGAAAGCGCACCTTGTGACGCCAGCAGATATCCTTCAACTCGCCTACGAGCTGCCCTTCGGCCCCCTTCTTTATGTAGAGCCTTTCGATCTCTTTGCCCGACTGTATGGCTTCGGCCACAGGCCTTATGCCGAAAATTATGTTGTTCATTTTATAAAAAAATTACGAATTACGAATTACGAATTACGAATTTTAGAATTATAAATAATATACGTGCAAAGCACTCAGTTATTCGTAATTTCTAATTCGTAATTTTATCAAATCAAACCTCCCCTGCAAGCAATTCGAGTTCATAGCTTAGTTTTTCCCACTCGTGCACCTGCACGGCGAGGTCGGTTTTCAGGGCGTTGTACCGTTCGAATACCGATGCGTCGCCCATATCGATGTCGTGCGAGGCCGGGTCGGCAAGCTTTGCGTCCCATTCCGCCACTTCCGCTTCGAGTTCGTCGATCCGTTTTTCCACCGCTGCTATGGCGTTCTGCGTTTTGCGGATGAGTTTCTCGTTCTCCTTTTTCTGTGCGTAGTCCTCTTTGCCGCCTTTGGGCTGTCTCTGCTTTTCTGCCGCGTCCCCGGCACGCTTTATTTCCACGTCGCGCAGCGATTCGAGCCTGCGCTTCTCAAGAAAGTACCAGATATCGCCCAAGTATTCCTTTACTCCGCCGTCGCGGAATTCGTAAACCTTGTCGACCATGCCGTCGAGGAATTCGCGGTCGTGCGATACGACCACCAATGTGCCGTCGTACTTCATGAGGGCGTTTTTGAGAATATCCTTCGAACGCATATCCATATGGTTGGTCGGTTCGTCGAGTACGAGCAGGTTGTGGGGTTCGAGCATCATGCGCGCCATGGCAAGCCTCGAACGCTCGCCGCCCGACAGAACCTTCACCTTCTTGTCGACATCCTCGCCGCGGAACAGGAATGCACCCAATATATCGCGCAGCCGCGTGCGTATATCGCCCACGGCAACCTTGTCGAGAGTGTCGTAAACGGTGAAATTGCCGTCCATAAGGTCGTCCTGATTCTGCGCGTAGTAGCCTATATTTACGTTGGCGCCTATTTTTATGGAACCCTCCGTAGCATCCGTCTCGCCGACGAGCATGCGGGCGAATGTGGTTTTACCTTCGCCGTTGCGCCCCACGAGAGCTATCCTCTCGCCCCGCTCTATCGTGAAGTCGGCGCCGCCGAATACATGCTTCGCCCCGAAGCTCTTTCCGGCCTCCTTTACCTCGGCCACTATTTGCCCCGAACGGGGGGCGGGCGGGAATTTGATGTTGAGCGCGCTAAGGTCTTCCTCGTCGATCTCTATGCGTTCGAGTTTTTCGAGTTGCTTGACGCGCGACTGCACCTGGTTGCTTTTCGTGGGCTTATAGCGGAATTTCTCGATGAACTCCTCCGTCTTTTCGATCAGTCGCTGTTGGTTGTTATATGCTGCCACCTGCTGCTCGCGCCTTTCGCGGCGCAGCACTACGTATTGGCTGTACGGCACTTTGTAGTCGTACAACTTGCCCAGAAGTATCTCCACCGTGCGGTTCGTGACGTTGTCGAGGAACGCGCGGTCGTGCGATATGAGTACTACCGCACCGGTGTAGTCGCGCAGGTAACCCTCCAACCACTGTATGCTCTCTATGTCGAGGTGGTTGGTCGGCTCGTCGAGCAGGAATACCGAAGGCCGCCTCAAGAGCAGCTTGGCAAGCTCGATACGCATCCTCCAGCCGCCGCTGAACTCCCGCGTGGGACGTCCGAAATCCTCGCGCCTGAAACCGAGCCCCAACAGCGTTTTCTCTATCTCGGCCTCACGGTTGTCGCCTCCGAGAATGTGGTAGCGGTCTGTGGCGTCGTTGAGTCTGTGGAGCAGTGCGCCGTACTCTTCGCTGTCGTAGTCGGTGCGTTTAGTTATCTCCTCCGTGGTGTGCGTTATCTCGTTCTCCAGCTCCAGCACCTCGCCGAATGCCGATGCCGTCTCCTCGTATAGCGATGTCGTGTCGGCCACCTTCATCTGCTGGGGAAGATAACCTATCGTTACATCGTCGCTCTTCGTGATACTACCATGAGTGGCGGGCTGAAGCCCCATGATGACTTTAAGGAGTGTGGTCTTGCCCGCACCGTTCTTGCCCACGAGGCCTATGCGGTCGCGCGGGTTGATGATGAGCGAAATATCTTTGAATAAATCCCAACCGCCGAAACTGACGGTCAGGTTGTCTATTGAAACCAATGTATTGAATTATGAATTACTTTGCTATCTCTTTATCTAATCGGGCAATAATCCTGTTTATCTCTGTTGTGACACTGTCGGCTACAGGCGCAAGCATCACGACGTTCGAGTGGGCGATCATTGTCACATAATTGCGCATAAGCTTGTGCTTCATCATATCGGCGAACATCATGTACAGCGCATCTTTGTCCGTTCTCGAATTTTCAAATATCTCGCTGTCCATATTGGAAAGGAATTCGGATATGCACTGCTCTTTTATCGAGCAGAAGGCCTCCATGCTGAGTTGAAGGTCGTTCATGTTGGCGTAAGCGAGGAACAAGTCCCTCAGCAACTCCTTGTTGCGTATGGCCTGTACCTGCGAAGAACTTTTAAGCACCTCCAGCGATGTCGTCAGGAAACTATATCTCTCGGCTATCATTACAGCATCCATATATTTATGGAGAGAATCCACAGGCAGAAGCTTGGGGTTGCGTATGCACGGCCGCAATACGGCCGCAGCAACGGAATCCCTTATTAGGACACTCCTGTTCATCCCTACAAGGTTGACGTTCTCCCGCAACTCGTCCCTGACCATCGACAGTATGTGGGCGGTCTCGTTCCGTTCGGAACATTTTTGTATCAGGGCGCTGCCGCCGAACGTGATGACTATGCCGATAACGACGGTAGCCAACTGCTTGAAAAAATCTCCTGTGTTGTTTGACATGACTGTTATAATTTGTAGGTTGAATTATGAGTTATTCAAGCATTTTCAATATTTCCGCCTTGGGGTCGGGTGCGCTGAATACCGCGCTTCCGGCCACCAGAACGTCGCAGCCCGCGTCGAACAGCTGTGCCGAGTTGGAGGCCGATACTCCGCCGTCGATCTCTATCAGGGTAGGGTAGCCGCCACGGTCTATCATGCGGCGCAGCGTGCGCACCTTGTCCCAACTCCCCTCTATGAAGCTCTGGCCTCCGAACCCCGGCTCCACACTCATTATCAGCACCAGGTCGAGTTCCGGCAGCAGGCTTTCCAACACCTCCACGGGCGTTGCGGGCTTTACCGATATCCCCGCCTTGGCGCCAGCTTCCTTTATCATGCGGATTGCCGCCGACGGATCGGCCGTGGCCTCGTAGTGGAACGTAACCAGACCGGCGCCCGCCTCGACGAAACGTTTCAGGTATTTCTCCGGCTCGACTATCATCAGATGTACATCCATGAATTTGGGCGAAGCCTTGCGAATGGCCTTCATGACCGGAAACCCGAACGAGATGTTGGGTACGAACACGCCGTCCATGACGTCTATGTGTATCCACTCCGCCGCGCTGGCGTCTATCATGCGCGTGTCGCGGTCGAGGTGCCCGAAATCGGCCGAAAGCATCGAGGGGGAAATTATCCTTATCATTGCGATTATATTGTTTACTTTGCAAAGGTAGGTTATTTTTACTAATTTTGGGTAAAATTACCTGAGAGGCGATGGATGTGGTATATATCATAATAATCATTGTGTTGGCCGTGGCCTGCGTGGTCATGCTTATGACAGCCCTCGCGGCGAAGAAACGTGAGAGGGAACTGCTTGCGGAGAACACGGTCGGCCGACAGCGGACGGAGAATCTCGCACAGGCGCTTCACGACAAGGAGATCGAGCTTGCGCGCCTCGACGCCGAGACCGTTAAGCTGCGCGAAAAGGGTGAGCACGACAGGCAGGAGCTCGAAAAATTACAGGCTTCGTTCCGTATCGAGTTCCGCAATCTGGCGCAGGATATCCTCGAAGAGAAGTCCAGGCAGTTCAGGCAGACCAACCGCGAGTCGCTCGACCAGCTTCTGAACCCGTTCAAAGAGAGCATCACGGAATTCAAGAAGCGAGTGGAAGATATCTATTCAGACGAGAACCAGCAGCGCGGCGCACTCAAGGCCGAACTCAACAACCTGAAAGAACTCAACAGGCGCATCACCGACCAGACCGCCAACCTGACCGACGCCCTACGCGGCAACAGTAAAGTGCAGGGCGATTGGGGCGAGATGATATTGGACACCATACTGGAAGGCTCCAACCTCAAGAAGAATATACACTACTTCACGCAGGCGCCGGTCAAGGACTCCGAGGGCAATGACCTGCGCCCCGACGTGGTACTGAAGCTGCCCGACGAGAAGAGCATAGTCATCGACTCCAAGGTGTCGCTGACGGCCTATGTGAATTATACCGGATGCGATGACGAGGCCTCGCGCAAGCGATACTTGGCGGAGCATTTGCGCTCACTGCGAAATCATATCAACGAGTTGGGAAAGAAAAGCTATCAGGACAAGGTGCTGGGGTCGCCCGACTTCGTCATAATGTTCGTTCCCACAGAACCGGCATTCCTTGCCGCAGTGAACAACGATAGCGAAATATGGGCGGACGCCTACCGCAGGAAGGTGATAGTCAGTTCGCCCACCAATCTGTTCGGAATGCTTAAGATCGTCGACGACCTGTGGAAGCGCGACGACCTGAGCCGCAACGCGAACCGGATCGCCAAAGAGGGCGCCATGATGTACGAGAAATTCGTAGGGTTCGCCGAAACTCTGGAAACAATAGGGAAGAACCTCGATACCGTGCAAAAGAATTACGGGCAGGCCATGAAACAACTGCGCGATGGAAGGGGCAACCTTGTCGGCCGCGCCCAAAAACTCTACGACCTCAACATAAAAGTCTCCAAATCGCTCCCGGCCTCACTGGTCGAAGAGGCGGAAGAGGCAATTGACAATTGATAATTGACAGTTGACAATTATGATAAAAACTACCCTGAAATGAGTTTCAGGGTAGTTTTTACCATTTCATTTTCAACCTCTTAATTTCTTAATTGTCAACTCTCAATTGTCAACTGCATCAGTTCCGCCTTGAGCTCGGTGGAGGAGAGGCCGATGTTGATCTTGCCGTTATGGGCTACCGATATGCCGCCCGTCTCTTCGGATACGACGATTATTATGGCGTCAGATACCTCGCTGATACCGAGGGCAGCCCTGTGGCGCATACCGAACGAAAGGGGTACTTCGGAGCGCGTCGACGGAAGCACGCATTTGGCCGCGACTATGCGGTTCTTGTCTATGATGACGGCGCCGTCATGGAGCGGCGAATTCTTGAAGAATATATTTTTGAGGAGCGAGGAGGATATTATTGCATCGATCATAACACCCGTGTCTACGATCTCCTGGAGGTTACCCTCCTGCCTGACGACTATGAGCGCCCCGGTCTTGGCGGCCGACATATCGCCGCAGGCCCTTACGACAGGGTTTATGTAATCGGCATCCATACCTTTGCCGCCCTTGAAGTTGAATATGCGTCCGAGTATCGACTTTTGCCTACTGTGCCCCTGGGTTCCCAGCATTTGCAGAAAACGCCTCAGTTCGGGTTGGAATATGATCACCAGAGCAAGGATGCCGACGCCGGTGACGCTACCTATTATGGAGGTGAGCAGTTCCATCTTCAGCGCCCTCACCGCCACCCAGACCACATATATCAACACGATGCCCGATATGATAGCCGTTGCGTGGGTGCCGCGTATCAGCCTGTACAGGTAATACATTATAAGCGCAACAACTACGATGTCTATGATGTCTATTACCTTTATGTTTATAAAATCCATTGCGGCAGGATAATTAGATACTGAATATATTTCACAAAATTAGGTAAAAAAAATGACAAAATAAGAAAGGCGCCGCGAGTTGCGGCGCCTTTCATCTGTTTTACGGATCAACCGTTAGCCGGCGACCGGTTACTGCTGGTCGTTTTTCTTCATCAGGTCGTATGCCACGGGCGTTGCGGTGAAGATACTCGAAAGAGTGCCTATGACCACACCGAACATGAGGGCGAAGATGAATCCGCGGATAACCTCGCCGCCGAACAGGAAGATCGAGAGCAATACCACGAACGTCGTAACCGAAGTATTGATGGTACGTGCGAGGGTGCTGTTCACCGCGTTGTTGATATTCTCGCGCATCGAACGTTTCGGGTAAAGGACGGTGTACTCCCTGATACGGTCGAATATGACCACCTTGTCATTGATCGAGTAACCGATAATGGTGAGGATCGCAGCTATGAAAGACTGGTTCACTTCGAGGTTGAAGGGAAGTATGCCGTTCAAGAGCGAGAACACACCTATCGTAAGGAATGCGTCGTGCGCAAGGGCTACGACACTACCTGCACCCCACTGCCACTTCTTGAAACGGAGAAGTATGTAGAGGCCGATGGCCAACAGCGAGAAGAAGACAGCTATGAACGAGTTGCGCGTGATGTCGTTTGCAACGCTCGGGCCTACCATATCGGCCGATATGATACCGTTGGGGTTGGTTGCCGTGGACTGGAACTCGTCGAATGTCATCCTTTCTGCGTAGAGTGGTTCGAGCGCCTTGTAAATAAGTCCTTCGACTATGGCGGTGGCGTCTTCGCTCGTATCGTCGTGCTTGTACTGGGTCACGATACGCATCTGCCTTTGGGCTTCAATACCGAACTGTTTGACTTCAAGACTCTTTTGTGAATCGTCGCCTTCGACTGATTCATCCATGAATACGTTCTCAAGAGCCTCAAGAGTTTGCTCGGCAGTTACGGGCTGGTCGAAACGTACCACGAATGTACGGCCTCCGGTGAAGTCTACGCCGTAGTTCATGCCGCGCATGAAGAGCGATGTCACGGAAGCGACGATGAGAACTATCGATACCACATAGGAATATTTGCGTATGCTGAGGAAGTTGGTCTTTGTATTGGCAAGGAAATTCTCGGTAAAGCGGTTCGAGAATTTAATGTTCTTTTCTTTCTTAAGTCTTGCGACGAAGATCAGCCTCGTGATGAATATCGAAGTGAACAGCGAAGTTATGATACCTATTATAAGTGTGGTAGCGAAGCCCTGTACGGGACCCGTACCGAAGATGAAGAGCACTATACCGGTGATGAGCGACGTGATGTTGGAGTCGAGGATCGCCGACATTGCGTTCCTGTAACCGGCGGAGACGGCGGCGCTGAGACCCTTACCGGAGCGCAGTTCCTCCTTGATACGTTCGTATATAAGAACGTTGGCATCCACCGCCATACCCATGGTAAGCACTATACCCGCGATACCGGGCAGCGTCAGTACGGCGCCGAATGCGGTTAGTACTCCGAACAAGAAGAAGAGGTTGCACACGAGCGCTATGCTGGCGACCCATCCTGCCCTGTTGTAGAATACCATCATATATAAGAGTACGAGTACGAATGCGATCACGAACGATATCATGCTCGAAGAGATGGATTCCTGTCCGAGCGACGGGCCTACTACGGCCTCCTGCGTGATACGTGCCGGAGCGGGGAGCTTACCCGATTTAAGCACGTTGGCAAGGTCGGTGGCCTCCTGTATGGTGAAGTCGCCGGTGATCTCCGAACGTCCGTTGGGGATTTCTTCGTTAACCGTGGGGGCGGAATAAACATAACCGTCGAGTACCACGGCGATGCTGCGTCCCACGTTGTCGGCGGTGAGCCTTGCCCAGGTTCTCGCGCCTGTCGGGGTCATCACCATGGACACTCCTGCGCGGGAACCGCCCTGATCGGAGTATTGTCCGCGTGCGTCTGCTACGGCAGCGCCGTCGAGCGGAGCCTTGCCGTCGCGGGTGGTCTTAATGGCGTAAAGTTGATATGTGGTTTCGGCGTCATCCATTGCATTGACACCCCACATGAGACGGAGGTCGTTAGGCAGAGCCATTTTCACCTGCGGGATTGCAAAGTAGGCATTGACCGCAGTGGTGTCGTAAGACATTGCATAGCCTACTACCGGACCCTGCATAGGCTGGCCAGCCGCGTCGACGGCCGGGCTGAGTTTGGCGAACAGGGGGAATTCTTTGGCGAAATTGACATCGGACGAAATATCTGCCGGAGTCTGTCCGTCGAGTTGTGCGAGGAGGTTTTCTTCACCTGCCTCGGCGGTTTCGACGCTCTCAGCCGGTTCATTTACCTCGTCGCCGGTTGTTGTGGCCTCTTCGGAAACTGCCGCCATAGCCGCGCTCGCGGCATTCATATCCCTGATCACCGTGTTGGCCTGCTCGATCATAGGCAGTATTTCGCCGTTCTCGTAGGTAGGCCAGAATTCGAGCGATGCGGTTCCCTGAAGGAGTTTGCGCACACGTTCGGGCTCCTTTACACCGGGAAGTTCCACAAGTATGCGGCCGGTTTGACCTATACGCTGGATGTTGGGGTTGGCAACACCGAAACGGTCGATACGGCTGCGGAGAACGTTGTAGGAGTTGGATATGGCGCTTTCCGACTCTTCCCTGAGTACGCGCACCACATCTTCGTTGCTACTGGCGGGGTTGATCTTATCCCTGAGTTCCTGAGTATTGAATATGTAGGCCAGGGGCGCATTGCCAGACAGGTCGGCATACTCCCTCGCGAAAATGGTGACGAAGTCGTCGGTGCTGTTCTTCTGGGTCTGACGGGCGTTCGCCATCGCCTGAATGAAAACAGGGTCCTGGCTATTGTTCGAGAGCGCCCTCACGACATCCTCAACGGAGATCTCGAGCATGACGTTCATACCGCCCTTGAGGTCGAGGCCGAGGTTCAGCTCTTTGTCTTTCACCTGTTTGTAGGTGAAACCAAGGAAGACCTTGTTCGATTTGATGGAATCCAAATATGTTTGCTGCTTCTCTTCCTGCAGTTCGGCGGGGAATCCCGCTGCATATTTGGCTGCCTTGTTTTCGTGGTACCTGCTTACGAAAGTGAACGAGAGTTGGTACGCGCAGGCGATCGCGAGCAGGATCGCCAATAGTTTGATAGCGCCTTTATTTTGCATTGTCGGTAAAAATTATTTTATTGTTTTTCAGTTGATTCGTGATGTTTAAGATAATATCCGGTTTCACATAACACACAGATAGCCCGCAAAAATAGCTATTTTTTTGCAAAAAACAACCGC
>QMCE01000413.1_pt1 | contig 21829 bp, 14 predicted proteins | sample 1821851 | NCBI WGS metagenome assembly QMCE01 (sample SAMN09453174, study PRJNA476694) | Termite gut metagenome, whole genome shotgun sequencing project. | isolation source: worker | host: Odontotermes sp. | place: South Africa:Pretoria | collected 2016-01-28 | reverse complement strand
GCGCCCGATACGGTCGATACTTCTACTTCGATTGTGGGGTTGCCTCTCGAGTCGAGGATCTCCCTTGCGTGTACTGATACGATTTGCATGGCTTCGATACTTTTATAGTTTAGTTATTACCTTAATTTGCGCGGACGCAAAGATATTAAAAATTATTAGTATATTTGTATTTTCACAGCGATTAACTTTCCGGATTATGAAAGCAACTATTATAGGCGTGGGCAACCTGGGAGGTGCCATCGCCTGCGGCCTGGCCAAGGGCACTTTTTTGAAAGCGGAGGATATAACCTGCGTCGATCCCAGCCCCGCCGCACTCAAGAAGCTGGCCGCCCGCGGTCTGCCGTTCAACATGACGCACGACCTGCGCAAAGCACTCGTCGGAGCCGATTTCATCATACTCGCCGTCAAGGGACACGCCGTCCAAACCGTCCTCGAAGAGGGATACGGCGTGATCGACCCCACACGCCAACTGCTATTCTCGGTGGTGGCCGGAATGAGCATCGACTCGTTTGAAGAGATGATAGCCCGGGTTCGCAAAGACGACAACAGACCCATGCCCATTCACTTCCGCGTGATGCCCAACATCGCCATCTCCATAGGCGAAAGCATGACCTTCATCGCGTCGAAAGGTGCAAACGCCGCCCAGATAAAACTCGCCGAACAGATATTCGGCGAGATGGGCCAAACAATGGTCATACCCGAACGTCTCATGCCCGCCGCAATGGCCGTCGGGTCGTGCGGAACAGCCTACGCGATGAGATACGTGCGCGCCGCCATGAACGGCGCCCTCGAAGCCGGATTCAGCGCCGCCGATGCTCACACCATAGTCCTCCAAACTATAAAAGGAGCCATCGGTCTGCTCATGGAGAACGGCGAACACCCCGAAGTGGAGATCGACCGCGTAATCACACCCGGCGGATACACCATCCGTGGCCTCAACGCAATGGAAGAACACGGCTTCTCAAACGCCATCATAGCCGGTATTCGCGAAAGCTATAAAAACAGCAAGTGATGCGCGTAGTAGTCAAAATAGGCAGCAACGTGCTGACCCGTGCCGACGGTAAACTCGACGTCACACGAATATCGGCCCTCACCGACCAGATATCCGCACTGTGGAACGAAGGCGTGCAGCTCGTCGTGGTATCCTCCGGCGCCGTTGCCTCGGGGCGCGGCGAACTCGCCGGTCGACTGCCCGAAAATATGCAGGGAGCCGGAAGTGACGGACAAACCGGACTCGATGCCGTGTCCGCACGACAACTCTTCTCCGCCGTCGGTCAAATAAAACTTATCGACAGATACTACAACCTCCTGCGCGACCACGGTATCGTGTGCGGACAAGTGCTAACCACAAAAGAAAGCCTCTCCACCGCCGAACAGTGCCTCAACCAAAAAAACTGCATGGAGGTGATGCGCGCCGCCGGGGTCATTCCCATCGTCAACGAAAACGATACTATCTCCATCACCGAACTAATGTTCACCGACAACGAAAAGACCAATTGGGGCAACAAGGTGGCAGACGGCTCCATCGAAAGTGTCGCCGACTATAACGGGACCAATGCAGGCTCCGGGGCACCCAAATATGCAGCAGTCGAAACTAAAGATGTTTTCACCGAAGGCAGCGTCTTATTGATGCAATACTCCACATATGCTAAGGGTGCCCGCGTTGCGGTACCGGAGGATATATGTCGCCAGGGCTTTATACACATCACCGACATTGCCTGCTTCGGCACGGGCGACAAAGCACACCTTGTCGACAACTGGGAAACCGGCTATGTGGAATTCGATTTCTACTGGTCGAAAACCATAAACCAGGATTAACACTCAAACTTAAATACCCGACCATTGCCCTGCGAGGGCGGGGCAATGGCCTTTTTTCTTAAATTTACGGCTCGATGAAAGCATTTTACCGCTTCTCAATATTCGCTCTTTTGCTGACCGCCTGCGGGGGCGATCCACCGGCCGGGTATACCGACCCTTCGGTGAGAGGCTGTCTGCCCACAACCACGGTCGACAACAAGGCCGCTTCGCCCGGAACCGTCGTCACGGTGAACGGGAGCGACCTCGAAAATGTCGGACGGGTAACGTTCGGCAGGTACGATGCCATCATCACGAGCAAAACCTCCTCGGTACTGATATGCAAGGTTCCGGAGGGAGATTTTGCGGCGGGCCAAAGCACTAAAACCACTTTGATGGTCTACAATGACCGCCAGCCCGAACGCAAGGTGTACGAAGCCGAATTTTGGGTGTGGGTGGCTTCGAAAGGCGGGAATTACGACCCGCCCGCCACGGACGACAAAATTTATGTGGCCTCCGTCGCAGAATTGAACGCCCTGAGCGGCACTCTTGCCGCAGGCGACACGGTGGTTCTACGCAACGGGACATACGCATCACAGCAGATCTCGCTCAAAGCCAACGGTACGGCACAGGCTCCCGTGGTGATCACGGGCGAAACTCCGGGAGGGGTAATTCTCACCGGCTCGTCGGCCATCTCTTTTTCGGGACAATATATCACCGTGCGCGACTTGTGGTTCAAGGATCCCGTATTGGCCGCGGGAAGTCTGGCCGTAATCAATTTTCGCACCAACTCGTCGACTCTCGCCTACAACTGCCGCGTGACCGGCTGTGCCATAACGGGCGCAGGTACACAGCCTGCCCCCGACACCGATTACAAGTGGGTATCCATATACGGCACCGACAACCGGGTGGACAACTGCTCGTTCATCGACAAGAAAAATATGGGCACGTTGCTGGTGGTGTGGATACCTGCCGACACGAACGCCATTCCCGCGCACGAGATCGTCGATAACTATTTCAGCAGGCCATATATCATCCTCGACGAGAACGGGGAGGAGAAGAACGGCCAGGAGGTGATCCGCGTGGGCGACAGCGGTACCTCGATGCGCCGCGCCGACTGTCTGGTCGAGGGCAATCGTTTCTATGAGTGCAACGGCGAGATGGAGGCCATATCGAGCAAAACGTGCTTCAATACCTATCGGGGCAATCTGCTCGAATCGAGTGCCGCCACCCTGACCCTGCGCCATGGCAACGATTGTATGGTGGAGAATAACTTCTTTATCGGTGATGATCACGTCAATTCCGGCGGAGTGCGTGTCATAGGAGAAAGGCACGTCGTGAAAGGAAACTATTTCGAAAATCTTACGGGTATCAACTACCGCGCGGCGATATGTCTGATCCGCGGCGTACCGAATCCCGCGCTAAGCTCGTACTATCAGGTTCAAAACGTGCTCGTGGAGAACAACACCATTGTGAACTGCACCCAGGGCATCAGCGCGAATTACGGCTCCTCTTCGATGACCGATCCGGTAATTTCGACCGTTGTGCGCCACAACACCATAGTGAACGAAAACTCGACCAATTACTCTGCAAGGCTATATATCACCGACCCCGCCGCAGAGATAACATGGACGGACAACACGATATACAAAGGACGGCAATATAACCTTTCCCTGCCCACTGTCTCCGCGAAGCCCGTCGTAGCCTCACAAACAGCGGCAGTACAGGCGATAAGGACACGGAGCGGTGTCGATTGGACCCTTAATCTCTAAAAAGCGATGAGATATTTCCTGATTTTATTATCGGTAATATGGTTTGCAGCGACATCCCGCGCGGCCGTTTACCCCGTATCCGATGCCGCAGGAGTGCGGTCTGTAGAAAAAAGGTTGCTGCCCGGAGACACCATACTCCTTCGGGCGGGTGTGTGGACAGATCAAAAGATTGTCGTAAATGCCGCTGGAACTCATAACGCTCCAGTGGTAATCATAGCCGAAAAACCAGGCCTGACCATACTCACGGGCAAATCCACGTTGGCCATCTCCGGCGAATGGATCGTCGTCGAAGGGTTGTGGTTCAAAGACCCCACCCCGCAGGAGGGCACTTCTCTGATAGAGTTCCGCACCTCCTCGTCGCGACCGGCGAATAACTGTCTGTTGAGAGGGTGCGCCGTCACGGGCGACGGACACAGGCTCGATATGACCGAATCGAAATGGGTGTCGCTTTACGGCGCGAACAACCGCGTGACCGGTTGCACATTCCTCGACAAGGCCAATATGGGAGCGCTCCTGGTCGTGTGGTTCGAAAAAGATATAGTGCCATGCCATATAATAGAGGGCAACCGCTTCTCCCGTCCGCGCTCGAACCTCGACGAAAAGGGTGAATGTATCAACGGACAGGAAACAATCCGTATCGGTACGAGCCACTTTTCAATGCAGAACGGACGGTGCATCGTTCGGAACAACTTTTTCGAGGACTGCAACGGCGAGGTGGAGATAATCTCGAACAAAACGTGTGAGAATATCTACTCCGGTAATGTTTTTACGAATTGCATCGGAACGCTCACCCTGCGCCACGGAAATCGTTGCACGGTGAAAGGCAACCGCTTCTTCGGAACGGGAGCGAAGAGCACGGGGGGGGTGCGCATAATCGGCTTCGACCATAAGATCACGGATAACTTTTTCCACGGCCTCACAGGGACCAACTACTACTCGGCAATTTGTGCCGTGCAGGGCGAAAAGGACTCGGCATTGAACGGATACTTTGCGGCGAAAGATGTCGAAATCGCCCGCAATACGATCGTAAATTGCCGCACGGGCATAACGATAAACTCGCGCACTTCGCGCCAAACCCTTCCTGTGGAGCGGCTCCATATCCACGACAATGTAGTGATGGCAGCCAAAGAATCAGACAAGACGGTGGTCGTGAACCATTACCCGGAATCGCCCGTGGAATTGCGCTGGGAAGACAACATTTTCTCGGGAGGTTCATATGAAGGTATATCACCCTCCGAAGCCGGGATAAAAACAGGCGGCATCAATTGGGATTTGTAATGATTATTTTATGAAACATCTTATCATAGTTATATTTCTGTTGTGTGGGACAGGCTTTGCACAGGCGGCCGAAATGGTGGTCGATGCGAGGGAACTCAACAAAGCGGCCCTGTCTGCGCACCCAGGCGATGTCATTCGCATCGCAGCAGGAAGATACAGCGACGTGGAATTGAAAATTTCCGCACGCGGAACAGAGGAAAAACCCATTCTGATCGAAGCCGATGGGGGCGGCAAGGTCACTCTCTGCGGGGCGTCGAATCTACGCCTCGCAGGGGAATGGGTCGTCATACGGGGTCTTCATTTCGAGGATGGCCACTCGCCCGACGGAGCGGTCATCGAATACCGTCTCGGGGATGAGGTCGCAAATAACTGCCGCATAACAGGGTGCGCGGTGACGAACTACAATCCGCCGAAACGAAACCTCGATTACAGCTATGTGTCGATGTACGGTCGACACAACCGTTTCGACCACAACACTCTGGAAGGAAAGCTCAACCTGGGGGTCACACTCATCGTAATGCTCGACGAAGAGCGAGATCAACGTAATTTCCACCGCATCGACCACAACCTGTTCGGTTATCGTCACGTCTTCGGATCGAACGGTGCGGAAACCATCCGCGTCGGCACCTCGGCGCAAGCGTACTCCTCTTCCAATACAGTCATAGAGAACAACTGGTTCGAACATTGCAACGGAGAGGTGGAGATAGTCTCCATAAAATCGTCCGACAACATTATCCGAAACAATGTCTTTTACGAAAGCCAGGGGGTGTTGGCTCTCCGTCACGGCGACCGCAATACGGTGGAAGGCAACGTGTTTATCGGCAACGGCATTCGCAACACGGGAGGTGTACGTATCGTCAACGCGGGTCACACTGTCCGTGGCAACTGTTTCCACTCCCTTGCTGGCCAAAGGTTCTTTGCCGCGCTGGCATTGATGAATGCCGTGCCCAACTCCCTGCCCAACAGATACTGTCTGGTGGAGGACATAACGATTACCGGCAATACATTCGTGGAGTGCCGCGAAATAGGTTTCGGAACGGGCAGGGACGAAGAGAGAACCCTGCCTCCCGAACGCATTCTTTTCAAAAACAACACCATCTACAATCCCGAGTCCAGGAAACCGTTTAATACGGTGGACGACATTTCTGGCTTCACTTTCAAGAATAACCGTGCGATGGTGGCTGCCGGAGCGGATATACCAACGGAGGTGAAGAGGGTCGATATGAAAAAGCCCACACTGCCCCGGTTCCCTGTCGCAAAAAGCGAAACAGGCCCGGAATGGTACGACAAAAATGCCTCGAAAGTCGCCACCGTCACCGCCGAAGCTCGCATAATCAGGATCGAAGCCGGACAGGACGCTCTGTGCCATGCGGTCGAGGGTTCGGCCCCCGGAGACACGATAGAACTCGTCACGGAAGGGGATTACCCTCTTTCACGTGATGTGAAGATACACCACCCGCTTGTTATTCGTGCGGCTAAGGGACTTGCAGCGCGCCCTTCGGTGCGTTTCAACGGCCGGGGAAAGGCCAATATGATAACCATAACTGACGGCGGGTCGCTCTCGGTGAGCGGGATTGCTTTCAGCGGCAGGCCCGAAGCTGGCAAAAGCATCGCTTCGGCGGGTATAAGCACCTCCGACGGAATGATCGAACCGTATGAGCTTACTGTCGATGACTGCGAGTTCGCAGACTTCGGCGAGAGCAGGTTCTTTGCCGTCAGGGGTCTCAAAAATACCTTCGCCGACAAGGTGATAATCCGAAACTCCCTTTTCCGCGACCTTTCTGGTACGGCGATAGACTACTCCGCCGAAAAAGACGATGCAGGCAGGTATAACGCGGAGGATGTGACCATTGAAAACTGTGTTTTCTACCATACGCTCGGCATTGCGGTGAATATCTACCGCGGCGGCAGCGACGAAAGCACCGCCGGCCCTTATGTCACCGTAAAGGGATGCACCTTCGAGGATGTGTGTAATATGGAGAGAGGCTCTGTGTTAAGACTCATCGGCCCGCAGGTGATAAGGATAACCGATTGCAACTTTTCGAACAGCGGGCGCGGCGGGGCTGCCATCCGCCTCGATGAGGCCACATGGGAGGATATTTCCGTCTCCGATTGCAACTTCTGGCATTCGGGAGGCATAATGTCCACTACGGGCAATGTGGTGAAAGGCCCCTTGCATAATTTCGAACCCCGGTACCACGACCCTGAAAATCTCGATTTCCGGCTCGTATCATCCTTTGATGAGGGTGTTTCGACCGACCGTAAACATCCTTCATTGCTGCTCACACCCCGTGGGGCGGCCGAAATACGACACAATTCCGGCCGTATCGGATCTTTCGACAGGTCGGTGGCGAGCACGAGAGAGAGAGCCGACAGGGCCTTGGGTATGCCGGTGGAGGTTCCCGTGCCGCGCGACGGCGGAGGCGGATACACCCACGAAAAGCACAAAGAGAACTATTATGCCATGTTCGACTGCGGGTTGATGTATCAACTGACGGGCGAAGAGAAATATGCGCACTTCACTGCCGAAATGCTCACAAAATACGCCGAACTCTACCCCACCCTGTCCGGACACCCCGTAACTCTCTCCTCGAAACCCGGACGCCTTTTTTGGCAAACCCTCAACGAGGCGGTGTGGCTCGTTCACACGGCGGTCGCCTACGACTGCATCTACGACCGGCTCGATGCCGGGCAAAGAGAACTCTTCGAGAGCCGATTGTTCCGTCCCATGGTTGATTTTCTGATGAACGAGGGCCGAAACAACGAGACTTTCAATATGATGCACAATCACGGAACGTGGGCGGTGGCGGCGGTCGGAATGATCGGTTTCGTCATGGGCGACCAGGAGTTGGTGGATAAAGCGCTCTACGGCTCTGACGGAAGCGGTAAAACAGGTGGCTTTTTGCGCCAACTGGGCGAACTCTTCTCGCCGGACGGATACTTCACCGAAGGGGTCTACTATATGCGTTACGCCATTTGGCCGGTGGTCGTGTTCGCACAGGCCATCGACAACAACCGTCCCGACCTCGATATTTTCAGCTACCGCGACGGGGTTATCCTGCGTGCAGTGAATACTTTGGTGCAACTCGCCTACGACGGACGTTTCTTTTCGTTCAACGACTCGCTCGATAAAGGCTACGACGCACAGGAGTTAGTCTACGCAGTCGATATAGCCTACAATGCAGACCCCACGAACAAACAACTGTTGTGGATGGCCAAACAATACCACGACGGTTTCCTTCCAACCGACGCAGGTTATGCCGTCTCGCGGGACATAGCGGCGGGAGAAGCCGTACCGCTCGAATACCGCAGTGTGTTGCTGCGCGATGGCGCCGACGGTTCGCGGGGAGGCGTGGGAGTGTTTCGAAGTGAAGGGGAGAACAGTGCGATAGTGTTCAAAGCATCCTCGCATGGCCTCTCGCACGGCCATTACGACAAACTCTCGATGGCATGGTTCGACAACGGAAATCCCATCTTGGAAGATTACGGCGCGGCACGCTTCGTCAACATCGAGGCCAAACACAAGGGGCATTACACTCCCGAGAACAAGACGTTCGCAATGGCGACCATTGCCCACAATACCGTCACGATCGACGAAAGGTCGCATTTCGGCGGGGTGTACGATGAGTCTATGAAACACGCCTCGTCGATATACTGCTTCGATGTCCATCCGGAGATACAAATTGTCTCGGGCAAAGAGAACGAAGCCGCCCCGGGTGTGGAAATGCACCGGACGGTCGCTTACATCAACTCGGAATTGACAGAGCATCCACTCATTATAGACCTGTTTCGCCTTTCGAGCGAACAGAAACATACCTACGACTATCCCTTCTGGTTCAACGGCCATCCCGTAAGTCTCGATTTCCCCTACCGTAAAAGTCTTTCGTCGATGACAACGCTCGGCGACAGCGACGGATACCGCCACATTTGGGTCGAGGCCGAGGGTACGACCGACAAGCCTTTTTCGTGTTTCACGTTCCTTACCGGCGACCGTTTTTACAGCATAAACACCCTCACGGGACCGGGCAGCGAGATGTTTATGGTACGCAGCGGGGCGAACGACCCCGACTTCAACCTGCGCAGCGAGACCGGATACATCGTGCGGCAAAAGGAGAGCGGCAACCACCTCTTCTTCTCGGCGATAGAGTCCCACGGCGAATACGACATGGTGATAGAACAGACCTCCGGCGCGGTATCGTCGGTCGAGAAGTTGGAAGTCGTCGTCGATACGCCGCAATACACCCTCGTGAGAGTTCGGCTCACAGAAGGTACGATAACCCTTGCTCTCGCCAACGATAATGCCGATCCCGAATGCCGGCATTCCGTCGAGACCTCCGAGGGTAAATATACATGGCAAGGCATTTACGATTGTACGATACATAAAAACCAAACTATATCGAATACTAAATTATGAAGACAAGAAGCACTGCTTTCCAGCTTGAAAACGAACTCCCGTGGGAAACCCCGGGTCCCGGCCTTCGCCGCCAGATAATGGCTTACGACGGCCAACTGATGATCGTCAAGGTCCATTTCGACAAGGGTGCCATCGGTGTCACACATGACCACTACCATTCACAGGGAACCTATGTGAACAGCGGCAGGTTCGAAGTGACCGTGGGGAATGAGACGAAAGTACTCGGTCCGGGCGACGGTTTTTATATCGCTCCCGACGAGCCACACGGAGCGGTGTGTCTCGAGGAGGGTGTCCTGATAGACGTATTTTCGCCGCACAGGGCCGATTTCTTATCCAAATAAATCCGCCCTGTATGAAGATCAAGGGACTTAGATGGTGGGTAATAGCCCTCATCGTCATAATCACGATCATAAACTATCTCGACCGCAACACCCTGTCGATAATGTGGCAGGCCATCGTTGCAGATCTGGGACTGATCGACGCCACCCTTCCCGAAGAGGAGTATATGCAGGCCTCCAAAGACCTGTATTCATACATCTACATGTTCTTTATGGTGGCCTACGGCATCAGCCAAATGCTCTCGGGCAAGCTGTATGACCGCATCGGCACCCGTAAGGGGTTCGTCGCCTCGGTCTCGATATGGGCCATCGCCGACGCGCTCACCTCGTTTGCCAAAGGGCTGGGATCGCTATGCTTCTTCCGTTCGCTGTTGGGACTGGGCGAAGCGGGCCCGTGGCCCGGCGCGGTGAAAAGCAACGGCGAATGGTTCCCTCAAAAAGAGAGGGCCTTCGCACAGGGGTTGTTCAATGCCGGCGCTTCGGTCGGTGCCATCCTTTCGCCCATTATAATCGCCGCGCTCTTCGTGTGGCTGGGCTGGAAGGCGACCTTCATAGCTATCGGGGCATTGGGTCTTTTGTGGCTTGTCCCATGGCTGATAATCAATAAGAAAGGCCCCAAAGAACATCCGTGGATAACCCCCGAAGAACGCGACTACATTCTGGAAGGACAGCCCGCCGTGCAGGCCCCGACCGAAAAGGGGCTTTCGTGGGGAGAACTGTTGCGTAACCGCAAAAGTTACGCGGTGATCCTCGGGCGGCTCTTTTTAGATCCCGTGTGGTGGATGTTCGTGGCCTGGTTGCCCATCTATCTTGCCGACGTGCACGGGTTCAATATCAAGGATATAGGGATGACCGCCTGGATGCCTTATGTTGGCGCAATGCTGGGTTCGCTCGCCGGAGGATGGTTCTCGGGAGCCATGATCAAACGCGGGCGCGCAATAGGTTCGGTACGAAAAACGGCGGTACTCATCGGCTGTGCAATCATGCTTCCTGCGCTCATCGCAACGGCTTTCGCACCTGGAGTGTACACGGCCATCGCCCTTATGACCCTCATATTGATGGGATTCCAATTCGCCATGGGCAACATTCAGACCCTTCCGAGCGATATGTTCTCGGGAAAAACCGTAGGTTCGCTCGCGGGACTCGGCGGAGCGGCCGCAACCCTCGGGACCATCGTGTCCATGATATTCATCCCCTCGCTGACGGCAGGCGGCAACTGGACACCATTCTTCATACTTGGTGCCGTGCTCGTCCCCCTGTGCCTGATAAGTGTATATTTTTTTGCCGACAGCAAACAACTCGATAAAAATTAAACTAAGATCATGAAACTGCAAAACAAAGTAGCGGTAGTTACCGGTGGTGCGAGGGATTTGGGACGCGCCATATCTCTGAAATTGGCACGAGAGGGTGCCACGGTCGTTCTCAACTTTTTCGACAATCCCGACGATGCCCGAACGACACTCGATATGATAGCCTCGGAAGGAGGTAAAGCAACGGCCGTTCAGGGCGATATGACCAAGGCGGACGACGTTAAAAAACTCTTCGCCGAGGCCGTCTCTTTCGGCACGGGCAAGGTGGATATTTTGGTGAACGTGGTGGGCGGCATCGTCGGACGCAAACTCATCACCGAACAGGACGAGGCATGGTTCGATTTCCTGATGAATGTCAATATGCGCAGCGTTTTCCTGTGTACCCGCGAAGCGGTGCCCCTTATGACCGACGGCGGGGCCATTGTCAATTTCTCGTCGCAGGCCGCGCGCGACGGAGGCGGCCCGGGGGCCTCGATGTACGCCACCGCAAAGGCCGCCGTAATGTGCCACACCCGCGCCATGGCTAAGGAGTTAGGTCCCAAAGGCATACGGGTCAACGCATTGGCTCCGGGAATGATCAACACCTCGTTCCACGACATTCACACCAAACCCGAAGCGCGCCAGAACCTGCACAACACCGCACCGTTGCGCCGTGAGGGCGAAGCGCGCGAAGTGGCCGATCTGGTCTGTTTCCTTGCGTGCGAAGAGTCGGGCTACATCACCGGCACCAATATCGACATCAACGGCGGAACATATTTTTCGTAACGCTCCCCGTCGATAAACACGAAAAAACCTCTCCGATAGTTTCGGAGAGGTTTTTCGTTTCAGTAAGCGCCGTGACGGGCATCAGAATATATTCGCGACTATAAAATCGCGTGTTTTGAAAAAGGTCTCCTCCTTCTTGTCGGATGCCATCGAGGTCAGGCCGTGGTCATAATTTTCGTAAAGTTTCAGCACGACCGTAGCGGCTTTCTTCTTCTTGAGCGCACGGGCAAATTCGCGCGACTGTTCGCACTCGACCGTGATGTCGCCGGTGCCGTGCAGCAAGAGCACCGCAGGAACAGACTCTTTCGACGGGATAAGTTCGATGGGATTCACCGCTTTGAGCTTGCGCATATCCCTGTCTGCAAAATAAGCAATGCGCACAGGATCTTTCGCCCTGACCGTTATCGCCGCCTTTCCGAGATCGTAGATACCGGCCCCTCCGACCATAACCTTTGTTCCCGGAATGGTCATCGCCGCCACCGCCGCCAGATGCGCTCCCGCCGAACCACCGTAAAAACCGAATCGCGCGGGGTCGATATTGAGTTCTTCGGCATTCTCCCGAATGAACTTCACCGCATCACGCACATCCTCGACCGTTACGAACACATCCACTCCGGGCTGTCCGGCCAGGGAATAAGAGATGCGTACTCCGGCCACTCCGTCCTGCATTGCGAGGTATTGCGAAAGGTCTCTTGCCGCGCCGTTGTTTCCGCGCGCCCAGCCTCCTCCATGGATATATACCATAAATGGAGCGGGCACCTCGCTTTTCGCCATATCGACGGCAAGGGTCAGCTCATAGTCGGGATACGTTTTATAGACAAACTCCCTCACCTCGCATCCGCGATAGGCCGCGCTCGTGATCTTATCGCGGGTGTAGGTATAGGGAACAAGCAGGTCGGGAATCTTGTCGAGATCGACGATCGCCTCGTACCTGCCGCGGTTGATAAGGCTGTACGAACCGTCGGCCTCGGATTTCAGTTTCATTGCATAACGGTTGGTTACGGCCTTCTCCTGAGCGTTTGCAAACAGCGCCGGAGCAAGTGCGAGAGCGAGAAAAATAATTTTTTTCATTTTATCGTTATTAGTTTAAGATTATTCCGATTATTATCCGTAAATTTGGTCGACCAATTTACAAAAATAATTATTTAATCGCATAAAAACAAGATATGAAAACTATTTGGGGTACAATTATCCTCGCGCTGTGTATGGCCGGCTGTTCGCCCGACGAGCATGGAGGTCCGGAGACACCGGAAAAGCCACCCGTGGTGAATCCCCCAAAACCGCCTGAACCACCCGAACCCCCGTCGACGGGGGTCATTCTTTTGGCCGATGGAACGACCGACACATATTCCCTGATCTCGTCGAAAGGATTCAGTCCCGCCGAGGCGCCGGACAATTATCCTTCGAACCATCCGGGGATCAAACACATAACCCAAATTATGGACGGCGATCTCGACAAATGGGTCTTTGCGTTCGACATACATTTACAGGATAAGGATCGCGACCAAACGCAGATCACCGACCGACAACGCAATGAAATAAAGGCCGACGATCACTCTCCCGACAATCTGAAAGGCATCGAAGGCGAGAAGGTGGTCTACCGCTGGAAGTTCCGTCTTCCGGAAGGTATGAAGGCGACGAGTAGCTTCACTCATATACATCAATTAAAGGGAGTGGGCGGCAATGATATAGGAATGCCTTTGATAACCCTTACGCTACGAAAGAAAAGCAACGGCAATCAGATCGAGTTGATCTATGTCCCACCGAAGGAAGACCCCGGCGGGCAGGGTAACGACTACCTCGCCACCGTTCCTTTCGCCGACTTCGAGGGCGAATGGGTCGAGGCCACAGAAACCGTGACCTATGGTTACGACACGAATTATTCCATGTCTATAACCCGCATTCGCGACGGCAAGAGACTTTTGTTCTACTCCGGTAAAAGGGATATGTGGCGCACCGGCGCGACGATGATACGTCCCAAGTGGGGCATCTACCGCAGCATAGGCGATAACGGCAACAAAAAACCGGAACTGAGAGACGAGAGGTTGCTGTTCGCCGACTTTGAGGTGGAAGAACCGGCGGACGAGTAGCACCCCGCACCTGCTATCCGCCATACTGTAAGAGCCGGAACATCACCTCGGAACTTTTGCGGCGGTACCGGCGATGCAGATCACGATAGTTCCTGTCTCCGCCGAGCCTGTAAGCGCGGTAGAGTTGATCGGCAAAATTCCACTGCACTTCCTCCCATTTGCTTATCTGTTTATAGGGGAAAGCCTGTTCATTGTCCATATAGGGGACCAGATAATCTATGGCAGCCTTTATCGAACGTCCGTCGACGTTCTCCGCACCGAATATATCCAACCCGAAATTCCGCGCCACAAAGCTCATATCGAGCATATGGGTTATGTTGAAAACCGAATAGCCGAATCCCGTCGTGCGCGCCAACTCCAACGGCTGTGCCCCATCACGTTCCACCTGCACGAAGAGCCTTTTGGAGGGAAAATCTCCGATCGTCGTGCGTGCCAAAGTGTCGTTACCCGCAAAGGCGGCGAAGACGGCCAACTGCACATCGTATGCCAGACCGTGGTTGTTGGGGGCGTTCATCTCTTCGAGACCGATCTCGCTGCCTGTCATCCAGCGGCTGTACTCGTCGAACCAACCGCGAAGCGAAGCCATTTTTTTGCGGGGCATAAAGCCGTCGTGGTCGAGCAGCAATATCGCATCGACCAGCTCCACGAGCGAATATGTGTCGAGCACACCCTCTCCCCTGCCCTTGCCTTCGTTGTGTCCGGGTATGGTTTGGCCGAAGTTCATATTGGGGTTCATTTTCGTACGCGGACTCAGGAACCAGGTGTCGAGTATCGACACCGCCTTACGGCCGTATTCGAAATTTCCGCTCAAATAGGCCGCCACGGCCAACCTCACCACGCTTTTGCTCATCGTACCGAGCCTGATCCTGTCGTACTTTTCCAATTCCGGGTTAGAATAACCGTCCCTTCTCACATATGGCAGTCCGTCCGCCGTGTCGGGATTCGGCCACCAGTATCGCCCCATGCTCATATAGTCGTGCCGATCGCCGCTCGGAGGAGTCACGGGTTTATCCATCACGGTGGGTTCGGGTCTGTCGAGTTCCCTGTCGGCCTCTTTCATCAGTTTTTCATAGAAACTTTTATATGCCGTGTCATCCTCCGCAATGGCCTTTTTCACCGCTTCGAGTTGACCGTGTGGCCACACTATCGGTTCGAATTGTGCCGCAAAACCCCAACTTGCCGTCAATAAAAAGAGTAGTAATAACGAATGTCTCATATAAGTGCCATGTTTCGTTCAAAAATACAAAAAAGGTATGAATATGTTTTGTCTGACTGCAATTTTAACTTAAATTTGCACAGATATACCACTAATATTTTAGAAATGGATCACAGAAATCCCATCGACGCAGTCATAAAATATATAAAAGAGATGCTTCGCAGGGGGGAGATAAAACCGGGCAACAAACTCCCCGCCGAACGGAAACTCGCCGAACAGATAGGTGTGGGACGTACCCATGTGCGCAATGCTCTCCAAAAGCTCGAATTCTATGGTATTATAAAAACCTATCCCCAAAGTGGTTCGATAATCTCGGGGCTAACCATACAAGCCCTGGAGGGCCTTATCACCGATGTTCTCAAAATCGATGCCTACGACTTCCGCTCACTGGTAGAAACGCGCATAATGCTCGAAGTGCAGGCGGCAAGATTGAGTGCGGTGAATCGCGTTGAAACCGATATTTCCGATATGAAGGAGGCTCTCGATGATTTCGTAGCCCATTTCAGCGACACTTTGCGCGTGGAGAAGGATTTCTTTTTCCATCGGGCCATAGCACAGGGGAGCCATAATCCCGTACTCTCGTCGATGCTTCTAATAATAACCCCCGATATTCTCCACTATTATCACCAGCACCGCGTGTGCGACGACACCAACGAAGATGTGATTCGCGAACATTTCGAATTGGTCGATGCCATTGTCGAATGCGATCCCGACAGGGCGGAACGGGTAATGCGTACACACCTCAAAGCCCTCGACCGCTTCTCACGCGAGACATCTTCCAATATCATTGAAATAGCATAAAAACCAACTTATCGTAAAATGAATTTAGGTATTCATGCGGATAGTCATTAAAGTTTTTTCGACTTCGGGGTGCCGTTGGGAATTTATAACCGACAATATGAAAAAATCCATACTTTTTATCGTGGTATTAGCCATGTTGGCCGTTTACCACAGTTCTGTCGCCGCCATAACTCCCGCGACAGTCGACACCGATACCATCGAGACGACCGACCCTCCCAAAGTGGTGATAGGTTATATCTTCGGCAATCACGGAAGGTTGCCCGACCCGTTCCTGTTGACACATCTCAACTATGCTTTCGGGCACGTTACCGACACGTTCGACGGAGTGAGGCTCAACAGCGACGAACGGTTGCGCGAAGTGATGACCCTCAAACAGCAAAATCCCGACCTCAAAATTCTCGTCTCGATAGGCGGCTGGGGAAGCGGGCGTTTCAGCGAAATGGCCGCCGATGAAAACTACCGGCTCTCGTTCGCACGCGATTGCAAGCGCCTGGTGGACGAATTCGGTCTCGACGGAATAGATATAGACTGGGAATACCCCACCTCGGACGCCGCAGGAATATCGGCGGCGCCGGAAGACAGAGCCAACTTCACCCTGTTGATGCGCGACATCAGGGCGGAAATCGGAACAGACAAGTTGTTGACCCTGGCAACCGTCGCGAACGCCGGTCTGGATTATATCGACTTCAGGGCGATAGACCCTTATATCGACCTGGTGAACATGATGACATACGACATGGATAATTCGGGGCAAAAGCACCATTCGGGACTCTACCGTTCACCTCTCTCTGCCCACATAACGACCCACGAAGCTACCGACAGCCATCTGACCGCAGGAGTTCCTCTTTCGAAACTTGTAATGGGAGTTCCTTTTTACGGTAGGGGCGTACCTGAAATCAGGGGCTATACCGACTATCGCAATCTCGTCGCACTCGAAGGGTATGAGCGCCGCTGGGACGAAGTAGCAATGGCTCCATATCTTGTCGACCCCGAAACAGGCCGAACAGTCGCCGTATACGACGACGCACGCTCCCTGGCCATCAAAACCGAGTATATCAAAGAGCGCGGCATGAGAGGGATCATGTACTGGGCATTCGACGACGATACCGACGATCTCGAACTCAGCAAAACTATCTATTACGGCCTTTATCCTGAAAAGAGGCCGGATGTATCATCTTTCCTCGGAAGCCATACACCAATGCAAACGGGTGTTATAAAAGCACAGACAGTCATAGTGAAACAGGACTTCGACTTTGCCGCCGGACAACTCACACTCGCCCTCGCCGAAACCGAAGCCGCCATAGCGGCAGACCCTGCCGGGACGGCCGAAAAAGAGGCCCGGCGCGGAAGGAGGCCGTTGGTTAGCCCGCGCACCATCGACGAGAACGGCAATCTCGTCACGGTCAGTTCGCGCGACTGGACGAGCGGATTCTTTCCGGGCGAACTGTGGTTTATGTATGAATACACCGGGAGAGAGCAGTGGAAACAGGCCGCAATGCGCCACACCGCCTCTATCGAGCGGGAAAAGGAGAATGGCGGCACTCACGATATGGGCTTCAAAATATATTGCAGCTTCGGCAACGGCTATCGCCTGACGGGTAACGAAGAGTATGCCGGAGTGATGCTGGAGGCGGCACGTACCCTCGTCACACGGTTCAAACCGGGCGCCGGGGTGATCCGCTCGTGGGACCACAACACTGACAAATGGGCCTCGCCCGTGATAATCGACAATATGATGAACCTCGAACTGCTCTTTTGGGCTTCGAAGCACAGTGGCGATCCCCTGTTCCGCGACATAGCCGTAAGTCATGCCGAAACCACCATGCGCAACCACTTTCGCGACGATTTCAGCACCTACCACGTGGTGGATTACGATACCCTGTCTGGAGCCGTTCTCAAACGCAATACCCATCAGGGTTTTTCTCACGAATCTACCTGGTCGCGGGGACAGAGTTGGGCTATATACGGATATACGATGACGTACAGGGAGACCGGCAGGAACGAGTTCCTCGAACAAGCCGTCCGGTCGGCCGATTTTTTCTTCGGCAATCCGCGCCTTCCCGAAGATATGTTACCCTACTGGGACTTCGACGCGCCGGAAATTCCGAACGAACCGCGGGACGTATCGGCCGCCGCAGTAACCGCCTCCGCCCTCTATGAGTTGAGTATGTACGACAAGGAGCGAGGCCAGGTTTGGCGCGCGCGCGCCGACCGCATCGTCGAAAACCTCTCTGCAAATTACCTTGCCTCACCCGGCCAAGCGCGTGGTTTTTTACTTTTGCACAGCACCGGATCGGGAGCACACGATTCGGAGGTGGATGTGCCGCTGGTCTATGCCGACTACTATTTCCTCGAGGCGCTGCTGCGCAAACAAAAACTCGAACGGACCGGAAACGTATTCGGGCCGCATACTTTCGAATAATCCAAAACCGACAGCATAAATATGAAAAGCATTAAACTTCTGCTGCTTATAGCGGCGGTATCGGCCTTTGCCACGACAAGTGGACAGATAAATTATGAAAACAGCCGCCGGCTCGACGAAGGATGGCTCTTCCTTCGCGGTGACATCGGAAATATCTGGGAGGCCGTGCGTCCAGTGCCGGAAGGAGGTGCCGAAAGCGTTCCCATTTGGAGCGAAGTTTCCTTGCCACACTGCTTCAATGCCGAAGATGCCGTCGATCCCGATGTGAACTATTACGAAGGACCGGGATGGTACCGCACCCGTCTCGACATAGACAACCCTTATGAAGACGGCCGGACGCTGCTCCACTTCGAGGGGGCCGGACAGAGGAGCGAAGTTTGGGTCTATATGACGAAAGTGGGCGAACACACGGGTGGTTACGACGAATGGACGGTCGACATCACCGACGCCGTGGCAGAGTTCCTTGCTTCGGACGAAGCCGGACGTTTCGACGGACTGGTGCCGGTGAGCATTCGTTGCGACAACACGCGCAATGCGGAAACGATCCCCTCCGATCTGTCGGATTTCAACGTCTACGGTGGTATTTACCGCTATCTCAATCTCGTTTACACTCCCGCCGCCGCCATCAAGGGGATCCATGTCGATGCTGCGACGGACAGTAAAGGCAAGGCCGGCACAATAGTTATAAATGCCTGCTTCGAAAATATCGGCGACGCTTCGGAATTGACGTTGCAGATACTCGACCCGGCGGGAAAGGTCGTCCACCGAGTGAATTACGAACGTGGTGAGCTTGCGGAAAAGATGACACTGCCTGCCGTCGCACTGAAAAAACCGGCCCTTTGGTCGCCCTCTTCGCCGAATCTCTATACGATAGAATTATCGCTCGTCTCGCCGTCGGAAACGATGACCTGCCGCGAGGTGTTCGGTTTCCGTCACTTCGAATTCGTCGAACACGGGCCGTTCATGCTAAACGGGCAGAGATTGCTTCTGAGAGGTACACATCGCCACGAAGATCATGCAGGTGTCGGGGCGGCAATGGACGAGGCCACCATCGTGCGCGAAATGGAGATGATGAAACAGATGGGTGTGAATTTCATCCGCCTCGGACACTATCAGCAATCCCGCATAGTGCTCGAAGCGTGCGACAGACTGGGTATTCTCGTGTGGGAGGAGATTCCGTGGTGCCGCGGCGGTCTGGGAGGCGACACTTACAAAGCACAGGCCGAACGGATGCTGCGTAACATGATAACCCAACACCGCAACCACCCGTCCGTGATCCTGTGGGGATTGGGCAACGAGAACGACTGGCCGAACGATTTTCCGACCTTCGACAAGGATGCCATTCGCACTTTTATGAAAAATCTGCACGATTTGGCACATTCCATAGACGACACCCGCCTGACCTCTATCCGCCGCTGCGATTTCTGTAAGGATATAGTCGATGTCTATTCGCCGTCGATATGGGCAGGATGGTATGGAGGGGTTTACACCGATTACAAAAGCACCTCCCTATCCAATATGGAGAAGGTGAAACACTTCCTGCACGTCGAATGGGGAGGGGACAGTCACGCCGGTCGCCACGCAGAAAATCCCTATGCGGGTCTGGGTTTGATAATGCCCGGCGGAAACGACGAACGTGCCGGCGACGCATCGTTGCACGGAGGCAGGGCACGCGCCTCACGCGACGGAGACTGGAGCGAAACCTACATCTGCGACCTCATCGACTGGCACCTCAAAGAGCAGGAGACCATGCCTTGGCTCACGGGAGCGGCATACTGGCCGTTCAAGGATTTTTCGACACCCCTGCGGCCCGAAAATCCCGTGCCGTATGTGAACCAGAAAGGGGTGGTAGAAAGAGATCTGACACCAAAAGAGGCATTCTATGTGTTCCAATCCTACTGGACGGAAAAGCCGATAGTACATATCTACGGCCATTCGTGGCTTGTGCGCTGGGGCGATGAAGACGAGATAAAAACCATTAAAGTATACTCCAATTGCCCCGAAGTGGAGCTTTTCCTGAACGGAAAGAGCCTCGGACGGCGGGTGCGCAATTCTGCCGACTTTCCGGCGGCGGGACTGCGTTGGAACACCGCACTGTTATCCGGCCAAAACGAGTTGCGCGCCGTTGGGTATAGCGGAAAAGAGAAGATCGAAGACACCGTCGAATTGGCATATGAAACCCGTAAGTGGGGCGAAGAGGCAGCTATCGAGGTATCGGCAACTGACAACGGCGACGGAACGGTGTGGATCGACGCAAGGCTGGTCGATGCCGCCGGAGTTCCGTGTCTCGATTCGCGCAGCTACATCGAGTTCTCGGCGGCGGGTAACGGCCGTCTCGTTCAGAATATGGGCACCTCGACCGGTTCGCGCAAATTGCAGGCTTTCAACGGCCGGGCGCGAATCAAACTCGAAAGGGGGGAGCGGGGAGGCAAAACGGTTGTTGCCGTGAAGTCCGGAAATCTTCCGACAGCGTTCGTTTCGATCATAGATTACAAAACACAAATTACGAATTTGTTGCGCTCGCAGATTCTCGAAGAGGCGGCTTGGGCTATGGCACAAGAGCCGGAGACCGTCACCGCATCCCCGTGCGAACGAAGCGAAGGAGGGTTGCACGACTTCTATTCCGAAGGCGACTACTGGTGGCCCAACCCCGCCGACCCGGAAGGGCCGTATATTCGTTGCGACGGCGAGACCAATCCCGAAAATTTCATTGCCCACCGCCTCGCAATGATCCGCTTCAGCCGTGTGGTCGGAGCGATCGCCTCGGCTTATCTGCTCACGGGCGACGACAGATATGTCGAACAGGCGTTCAGACATATCCGTGCATGGTTTTGCGACCCTGCGACGCGCATGAACGCCGACCTGAGGTTCGCTCAGGCCATAAAAGGAGTTACTCCGGGACGGGGTGTGGGCATCATCGACACGATTCATTTTATGGAGGTCGCACAGGGCATTATCCGTATGGCAGGCTCTCCGGCCGCCGACCCGAACGTGGTGGCCGAATCGAAAAAGTGGTTCGCGGAGTATCTCGAATGGATGGCCACGAGCAAGAACGGCCTCGACGAGTTGAACGCAAAGAACAACCACTCCGTCTGCTGGGTGATGCAAGCGGCCTCCTTTGCCCGGCTGACCGGCGACAAAGGGATGCTCGAATTTTGCAGGGCACGTTTCGCCGATGTACTGCTACCCGACCAGATGGCCACCGGCGGCAGTTTTCCGCGCGAGATCGAGCGCACCAAACCTTATGGATATTCGCTGTTCAATCTCGACGCGATGACGGCCATCTGCCGGATCATTTCGCACGGCGGTGGCGGATTATGGGAATTTACGACCCCCGACGGCCGCAACATACGGCAGGCCGTCGATTTCATGTTCCCCTACATTGCCGACAAGTCGTCATGGCCCTACGGCGAGGATGTTATGTACGGAGACGAGTGGCCGGTGGCGCAACCGTCGCTGCTGTTCGCCGCCGCCGCATATGGCGACGACAGCTATTTCGAACTGTGGAAACGCCTGCCGCACCGCATCGCTCCCGGTGAGGTCGAACGCAATGTCCCTATCCGATATCCGCTTATTTGGTTCTGATCCATCAGAAAAAAAGTAATGGTGCAAAATCGGTCAGATTTTGC
>QMCE01000412.1_pt1 | contig 21856 bp, 16 predicted proteins | sample 1821851 | NCBI WGS metagenome assembly QMCE01 (sample SAMN09453174, study PRJNA476694) | Termite gut metagenome, whole genome shotgun sequencing project. | isolation source: worker | host: Odontotermes sp. | place: South Africa:Pretoria | collected 2016-01-28 | reverse complement strand
ATACCTTACCGCTGGTATTGGAGCTTGCTTTATACTGCCCTGTCATTGGGATTGTCCCTGTGCGATTCAATGTTCATTATTGCAGGATTTGTCTCCGTACTTTTAAAAATCATGCTGCTTGCTTTGTTTGGTTTTGTATTGCTGAAACGCAAAGCGGCCGCGTTTGCATTTTCCGCATTTGTCATATCTACCCACAGCATTATAATGGGTCTTACACAATCCATCACGTTTTGGATTCTTTCAACACTAAAAGCTGAATCTGCGGCTTTTTTGAAATACGCTGATTCCGCGCTGTATTTGCTTGCTATAATTCTGCTGATTGCGGCGTTCCGGCTTATTCTTAAAATAAAATCGGACGACATGGCGGAAACACACGGTTTTGCGTCGCTCGTATTAGGCGTTCCCGTGCTATTCGCGGCCATAGTAGAAAAGACCGTATCCGATTTCATTTACGGTGATACGGTTATATGGGATAGCACAGAGGGATTGGTTGCTCCTGTGGTCAACAGCATGGAACTGGTGATATTGCGGCTGTTCGCTTTTGCCGGGATGTTCTTAGTATTGCTTGCCTATCAAAAGCTCATGACATCCATCAGAAATGAGCAGACGATAAAGCTGCTGGAACAACAAACGCAAAATCAAGAAATCTATGTGCGGGAAGCGAAATCACGCTATGAACAGACCCTCTCGTTCCGTCATGATGTTAAAAATCATCTGCTTGTCCTAAGGCAGTTGCTCAGAGAAGACAGACCGGAGGACGCCAATGATTACCTCGCAAATCTGGAACAAATGTCAGACTCCCTGTCATTTCCGGTGAATACAGGAAACACAGTAGTGGATGCGTTGCTCGGCAGTAAACTGGCAGTCGCCGCCGGTCGAGGAATAGAGGTGGACTGTTCCGTAGCTATCCCCCGGGCAAGCGCCGTAAAAGATATTGATTGGTGCATTATTCTGTCCAACGCGTTGGATAACGCGATAACGGCCAGTGAAGCCGTGGTGCCAAAGAGTAGATATATCGGTATCTCGGGCAAGCAAAAAGGAAACTTCTTTCTACTGAATATTGACAATCGTTGCGCCCAAGCTACGGAATTGCCGACTGATGGAGTGGGTATATCCAACATCAAAGCTGTGGCAAAAAAATACGATGGCAAAGCAGAAATTGACATCGTAGATTGTATTTTTAAACTAAACGTGCTTCTTGTCATTTCACAACAATAGGGAAGCATTTCACGTAAGTACCGTTGAAACCCGCAAATCGCCTGATTATACTGAACTCAAATCATAGATTGCGGGGGGATCAAAATGAATATCAACGGGATCAATTCACCTGCTCCGGCTAATGCAAACTCACCGGCAGGCGGCGCCGATTCACAAATCAGGGCGTTGGAGCAAAAATTGCAACAGCTAACAAACGAAAAAGAAAAAGCTGTCGAGGCGAAGGATGAGGAAAAAGCAAAAATATTAGAAAAGCAAATACAAGAAATCAAAAAGCAGATTGCGGAATTGAAACGGCAGGAAAATAAGGAAGATGAAAAAGAAGAAAATCCTTCGTCTGTCCAAGCGGAAAAGCCGAAGGAACCGGGAATGGGCCGATATTTAGACGAGTCTGTTTGATTGTATAAATCATTTGCCGCCGCGCTCGCCCCAAAGCGGGGCGGCGCTTTTGACTAATTCAATTCACTCGGCCATTGATAAACCCGCAGCCCAAAGTCCGCTACTTTGGCGTAGAGATGCTCGAAGATGGTCGATTGTATCAGCTCGTATTCCTCAAACGCGCATGTATCGGCAAACGCGTAAACCTCAAGAGGAACGCCGTGCCCGTCCGAGTCGAGCTGCCGCACCAGCGCGACGAGATCGTGCCGTATGTGGGGATGCGCATTCAAGTATTCCGTCACATATTCCCGGAAATGCGTCAGGTTGGTACTCGTTTCGCCGTCTAAATATTTGATATCCTTCGCGTCGATATATATCGCGCGCTTAATGCGGCGGCTGCCGGAATCCAGAATGCCGCGCCAGTTTATAAAGGCGTCGCTTATGAGAGCGTAGGCGGGTATCGAGGTGAACGAGCGGTCGAAGTTTTCCACCTTCACCGAGGTTATAGAAAGCTCTACGACGTTGCCGTTCGCGTTGTATTTGGGCATTTCAATCCAATCGCCAATGCGGATAAGGTCGTTGCCCACCAGCTGTATGCCGGAGAAAAAACCCAAGATAGCGTCCTTGAAGATAAACGATATCACGGCGGCGACAGCGCCTATGCCGCCCAGCATCACTATCGGGTTTTGCCCAGCCAGTATGGATATGCCGACTAAAACGCATATGGCGGCGATTACGACCTTCAAGACTTGAAACAGGCTTCGCAGGGGCTTGGCCTTGGATACTTCGTAGGAATGGTATATTTTATCCGCCGCGTCGATAACTGAATTGAGCAGAAACGCGGAAAAGAAAGCAGCCAAGACCTGCGCAAGCTTTATAAGCCAGTCGTTTGCCGTCTCGTTATGGCTTGGCAATTGGCGTTCCATCCATGTTATGACGACCGGTATGAGCATATTGGCTAAGCGGTGGAAGAACTTCCGCTCAAAGAGCATTTCGGCCCATTTATGCCGAACCAATAATTTCGCCAGCTTAGTTATAATGAACTCGCCAACGACATGAACAACATAGCATATTAACGCAATGGCGGCGAACATGAGCGCATACGAAAGAGTATTCGCCGTGCCGGTCGAAAAGTCGAGCGTCAGGAGCCATTCGTTAAATACGTCGTACATAAGTCAATCCCTCAAGTCATGGTATGCCCATCTATCATAACACGATTCCTAGTTGTTTCCAACAGTGCGTCCGGCTAGCCTTTAATAGAAATCATCCCCGGAACATAGTATTCTTAACGAGAAAGTTGCGCTGCATCCGTTTTTCAGTTCTGCCGTGTATACTCTTCTTGACAAAGCGGACTATTCCAGGATAATATAAACTATAATTTATATTATCCTAAAACTTACGAGGTGTGCAATGCAGTACATCAGAAGAAGCTTAGAGCATAAGTTCCTTCGCATGAGCGCGTTTTTCAAGGCCGTTTTAGTGACGGGCGCGCGGCAGGTCGGCAAAACTACCATGCTGCGGCACTTGGCGGAAGGTCAAAACAGAACCTACGTAACGCTGGATAATATTCAGACGCGCAACCTGGCGAAGACCGATCCCGTATTATTTTTTCAAACCTATAAGCCTCCGATCATTATCGACGAGGTTCAGTACGCGCCGGAGTTATTCAGCCAGATCAAAATAATCTGCGACGAAACAGAGGACACGGGGCTTTTTTGGCTGACGGGTTCGCAGCAGTTTGCCATGATGAAAAATGTGCGCGAAACGCTCGCGGGCAGGATAAGCATTTTGGAGCTATTCAGCCTGTCGAAAAACGAGAAGGACGGAGTATTCTTTGAGGACAATTTGGGTTTCTCGCTGCCGTGCTTGCGGGCGCGGCGGGCGCTAACGGCTAAGAACGACATAGTCAGCATCTTCGAGCACATTTGGCGCGGAGGTATGCCAAAGGTCATTGACGCCGACTCCGAGCAGCGGCAGGAATATTTTAACGCTTATGCGACCACATACCTTATGCGCGACGTTGCGCAGCTAGGCGGCGTTTCCGACGCTCTGCGCTTTGGCAAATTCCTGACGGCCTGCGCCGCTCTAATTTCGGAGCAGCTCAATTATAAAAAGCTTGCGGAGGCGGCGGATATTTCACAGCCGACTGCCAAGGAATGGCTCCGGCTGCTGGAGGGTATGGGGATCGTCTATCTTCTGCGCCCATATGCGAATAACGCCTTGAAGCGCATCACGAAAACGCCAAAGCTGTATTTTTATGATACGGGCTTAGCCGCACACCTCTCCATGTGGCTGACGCGGGATACGCTGATGAACGGCGCGGCCAGCGGGCATTATTTTGAAAACTTCGTGGTCGTGGAGCTGCTCAAGAATTGTTCGTATTCTAAAAGCAAAGCCAGCCTGACCTATTATCGGGATTCCAACGCAAAGGAGATCGATATTTTTGTAGAGCAGGATAGCTTGATTCATCCTCTGGAGATAAAGAAATCCGCCAATCCCGACACGCGCGAGATCAGGAAATTTGACTTGCTGGACAAGGCTTCGGTGGAGCGTGGCCCCGGCGGTATCATCTGCATGTGCGAAGACGTCGTGCCGATCGACGCGAAGAACTGCTTTATACCCTGCAATCTGATTTAACAGCGAGGCGTAATATTTCCCACTGCATGCAGATTGGCCTAATGCTTTGTGCAATGCAATACGAAATATATAATAACGGACGATGAAGTCAAGATTTATAGGCTAAACAGCAAGGAGGCGGCATGCGAAAATATCAGCAGACGCAGGTTTTGGAACTGCTTCAGACTTTAAGGGAAGCGCAAACGGCGGGTCTATACGCGGACTGTCAGGATGTCGCGATTCAGCTAATAGAGTTTGTCGACGGCGCCGAGGGCGAAGGAACGCAAACGGCAAAGCTGTTTCGAGAGTATTACGAGCTGCTGTATAGGGCGAGCGTCTCAGAGGCCGACGAAAAGCAGCTGCGCAAGCATCTTTTCAAGATCGAAACCGGCGTGCGGAGCGAACTGAGGCCCAATCGTGTCGAAGCCGTATTCTTAAGCTATAAGGCGAGCATGAGCGATTCAATCGAATCCATCTTCCTCGCCGCGAAAGCCGATCCTGATTGCGACGCGTACTTTATTCCCATACCGTATTACGACCGAAAAAAAGACGGCTCGCTTGAGGAATTGCATTTCGAGGGCGAGGATTTTTTCGATAAGCGATTTGAGCTTACAGATTGGAAGAAGTACGATATCGAGGCGCGGCGTCCCGACATGATTTTTACGTTTGCTCCATTCGACGATATAAACTTAATTACTAAAGTGCATCCCGATTATTTTTGCGAACGGCTGCAGAAATTTACGGACATGCTCGTCTACTCGCCGTATTTTGTGACGAGCGGCTGGGTTGAGGATCATTCCTGCAAACTCCCGGGCTGTATGTACGCCCACAAGGTTGTCGTGCAATCGAAAGGGCTTCGCGAACAATACATCTCTCACTATAAAAAGGAGTTTGGCAGTAAGTACGGGAAGCCGGAGGATAAGTTCGTGGCGATAGGCTCGCCGAAATATGATAAAGTAATTCAAATGAAGCGCGAAGACTGCTCCTTGCCGCGTGACTGGCGTGAATTGGCCGAGGGGAAGAAGGTCGTCCTTTATAATACGTCCATATCATCGATTCTGCAGGGCGGCGAGCAGTATCTAAAAAAGCTGGATCATGTCCTCGCTACTTTCCGCCGCAGGGCCGACATTATCCTTTGGTGGCGTCCGCATCCGCTCAGCTCGGCGACGTATCAATCCATGCGCCCAGGGCTTTCCGAAAAATACGAGCGGCTGGTCGCCGCCTACAGGCGCGAAGGATGGGGGATTTATGACGACACGCCCGACCTGCACCGCGCAATCGCAATGAGCGACGCTTATTACGGGGATAAGAGCTCGCTGGTATCGATGTATCAGGTTACGGGCAAGCCGGTGTTGATGCAAGACGCGCAGGTGGCCGGAGATTTCGAGCCGCCCGAGAATATCAGCATTTCATATCTGTACGACGCCGGAGACGCGTTCTGGTTTACTCCGCTGACGTTCAACGCGCTGTTCAAAATGGACAAGCAAACCTGGAAGGCCGAGTATATGGGCAGCTTTGAAGGAGAAGCGGATTTCGATTGGCGGCAATACAACGGCGTATGCGCTTTTGGCGGCCGTCTCTACTTCGCGCCCTTCGCTGCGGAAGCCGTTGCCGTTTACGATATCGAGAGCGGTCGGTTTGAAAGGATCGAGCTCCCCGGTTTCGATGAAACCATCCGGACAAAGGTGAAATACAACCCGCTTGGAAAGACCAATGGCGTCATCGAAGCGAACGGCCGCTTGGTTTTCTTCCCGTGTTTTTTCCCAGGGATACTTATCCTCGATCCATCCGAACACCGCTGGGAGATCGTCGATAGCTGGATCGAGCCTCTGAACGAACTTATATTCGACGCGGAGGCCGTGTATTTTATAAAAGCCGTGTTAGATAATAGGCGCAATTGCCTTGTTCTTGTCTGCGCGGGGGCCAACGCCGCAGTGGAGCTTGATCTGAACACGTACGAGGCAACAGTGCGCAAGCTTGGCGATCAAAAAACCGGATATGCCGACATCATTGCCGTTGACGACGCCTTTGTGCTGCTGACGCGCCAAAATGCGTCGGTTGTGCTCTGGAATCCGTTAAACGGCGCCGTGGACGAATACGAAACCGGGCTTGAAGGCTTGATCGACGGAATTCCTCTTTTTCAAAGGCTCGTTCATATTGGCGAGCGATTGTATTTGGTTCCCTGCCGTGAGGAGAAGCTGCTCGGATTCGACATGAACAGCAAAACCTTTTTTGATGTCGAAGAGTTTACGCTTGCTGAACGGGAGAGCGATGCCGAAACCACTCAGCCATTTGCGTTTGTCGGCATGCAAACCAACAACAGCGAGCGCGTCTATGCTTTATCAATCCGGGACAACAGCCTTGTCGAATTCGACCCGAAAACTAACGCCTGCCGCGAGGAAGGCGTCCGCCTCCGTGGCGATCCTGCGGGCCGCGAGGCGCTGCGCCTCCGTTTGTATAGCGGGGAAGACGCCGCGTTTGAAAAGCCGTGGGACTGCGTTCTATATGAAGGGCCGTGGTTTTCAAACGTTGCATTGGAGGCGCTGCTGGACGCGCTGGCACAGCCTTCGCCTCCTCCTTGGCTCTCTGCAAGAGTCGAGAAGCAGGCCGAGCTGCAGCGCGCCGAGATCGAACACGGCGACGGAACGGCGGGAGAAGCGATTTACGCGATGTGCAAAAAGGCGGTGCTGGGATGACGTACGATTATCTTATCGTCGGCGCGGGGCTGTACGGCGCTGTTTTCGCGCATGAAGCCCTAGAGCGCGGCAAGCGCTGCCTCGTCATCGACAGGCGGGGGCATATCGGCGGCAACCTGTATACCGTTTTGAAGGACGGTATCCACGTTCACACGTACGGAGCGCATATCTTCCATACGAGCGACCGCGAGGTTTGGGAATACGTGAACCGCTTCGCCGAATTTAACCGCTATACAAACGCGCCGATAGCGAACTACAAGGGCGAAATCTACAACCTGCCCTTCAATATGAACACGTTTTACAAGCTCTGGGGCGTTATCGACCCGGAGGAGGCCGCCCGGATCATCGACTCGCAGCGGCTTAAGGGCGTACAGCCGAAGAATCTTGAGGAGCAGGCGCTTTCCCTGGCCGGGCGGGATATCTACGAAAAGCTCATCAAGGGCTATACCGAAAAGCAATGGGGGCGCGATTGCGCAGCCTTGCCCGCGTTTATCATCCGGCGCCTGCCGCTGCGCTTCACATGGGACAACAACTATTTCAACGACCGCTTTCAGGGGATACCCGAGGGCGGCTACACGCCGCTGATCGAAAAGCTGCTCGAAGGGTGCGATATCAGGCTCCATACGGACTACTTCGCAGCGAAAGGCCAGCTGTCAAACATTGCGGCGAAGACAGTATTTACCGGTATGCTTGACGAGTACTACGACTATAAATACGGCGTGCTCGATTACCGCACGCTGCGCTTCGAGACGCAAACGCTCGATAGGGCGAATTATCAGGGGAACGCCGTCGTCAACTACACCGAGAGGGAAATTCCGTTTACGCGCATCATCGAGCACAAGCATTTTCTGGGCGACGCGAGCGAAAAGACGATCATCACGCGCGAGTACCCAAAGCAATTCGAGCCCGGGGACGAGCCGTATTATCCCGTAAACGATCAAAAGAACGACGCGCTGGCGGCGCGGTACCGCGCACTGGCCGAAAACGAGCAGAACGTGATCTTCGGAGGGCGGCTGGGGGATTACGCGTATTACGATATGTGGAAGGTAGTCAGGACGGCGCTGGACGCGGCGCGGAAGGAGCTTGTGTGATCGAGCCGCTCAAAGCCGAAGCGGGCTTAAAAATTCATGCGGGGGACGGTTGGGAGGAGCGGGGCTTTCCGGAAATGCTCTCGACCTCCCGCTTTTATACCGCAGAGCCGGGGGATCGGCTGCGGCTTTTGGATAAGCGGTACAAGTTCAATGTCGCCACCTATACGGCCAAGGTCGAGAAAAAGTGGATCGACACCTACGACTATTCGCCAAACGAGGCGTGGGTGGTGTATAATAATGACCTGAGCGGCGGCAGCTACCGCCAGGAAGATTACGTCTTCGAAGGCGAAACGTTTTTCCGGCTCTGTTTACGCAAGGTAAACGGGGATGATTTCGGCGACGAAGACATTAATGCCATCGTCGCCTTTGAAAAGCGCGACGTTCTAAGGTTTGCGCTGCTCACCGACACCCACTATGTCGTCAACGGGACGTGGGAGCATACGGCCGGAACGATTTGGAGCGCCCACAGGCGGCGCGCATTCGATGGCATCATCCATCTCGGCGACCTTACGGACGGCATGCTTTCGAAGGAGATATGCAAGGAGTACGCGAATATCGTACTGAACGATCTTCGTGCGCTTGGAGCGCCCGTTTATATGGCGATTGGCAACCACGACGGCAACTACTTCCGAAACAACCCGCAAAGGCTTACGCCGTTGGAACAGTCAAGACTTTATTTGGACTCGGACGAGCCGCGCTATTTCGTCGACAATGAGGACAAGCGGCTGCGGCTGCTGTTTCTGGATTCCTTCGATCCCGAAGAGCCGCTGCGCTACGGCTTTTCCAGCGAATGCGTCCGCTTCACGGAGCGAACGCTGGATGCGATGCCATTAGGATGGCGCGCGATCGTCTTTTCCCATGTGACCCCAATGGCGCGCCTGCAGGTTTGGGTAGAGCGCATTCGCGGCGAAGAGGAACTGCTGCGCGTACTGAACGCGCGCTCCGGTTTGATATTGGCGTATATAAACGGACATCAGCACGCGGATATCCTGTGCAACGATTTGGAGTTTCCGCTAATCACCATCGGCTGCGCGAAGTGCGAATACGAGCTGGAGAAAAAGCCGGAGGGCGCGATTACGCCCTTGCGCGAGCTGGGCGGCGCTTCGCAGGAGCTTTGGGATATCTTGAGCGTGGATACGGCGGCCGGGACGCTATGGTTCAACCGACAGGGCGCCGGCCAAGACAGAATAGTAAAGGACGGTAAGGCTAAGTGGCTGTAATACCGGAAATATGGGGGCATAGGGGCGCGTACTCGCACGCGCCGGAGAATACGCTGCATGCTTTCGCGCTTGCCGCCGAGATGGGCGCGGACGGCGTCGAGCTCGACATTCAGCTTACGAAGGACGGCGAAATCGTCGTCATACACGATGAGACGCTCGATAGGACGAGCGACCATTCCGGGCGCGTGTGCGACTATACGCTCCAAGAGCTCAAAGCGTTCAATTTCAACAAGCGGGGTATATCGCGCCCGCTGCGGATGGAGATTCCTACGCTGAGCGAGGCGCTGGAGCTCCTTGCGCCCACGGGGCTATCCGTCAACATCGAACTTAAAACGGGCTACGAATGGTATGCCGGAATAGAGAAAAAAGCGCTCGAAATAGCCGAACGCCTCGGTATCTTCGACAGAATAATCTGGTCTTCATTTAACTTTTATTCGATTCTAACGATAAAACAATTAGAGCCTCTTTCGAGGACGGCGCTGCTTTGCGGCGGAGGCATATTGGTTACGGGCGAGATTTGCGAAAAGGCGGGCGCGGAAGCGCTGCACTGCGATATCCGGCAGATGCGCTACCCGGGGCTGGCGGAGGATTGCCGCGCGCGGGGCGTTAAGCTCCGGCCATGGACCGTAAACGATGAAGCCGATTTCAAGCTTGCGGCGGAGTATGGCGCTCACGCCGTCATAACCAACAGGATTGACGCCGCGAAGGCGGCCTATGGACGCTGAATAAACTTGGCAAGGATGCACAATTAATGCTATCGAAGGATTTGCGCGCCTTTTATGAAGCTTCCCCCATGAAAGAGGGGGTGCTTTGCTGGTATCCTTTCTTAGCCGGCGCAAGCGTACTCGACCTAAGCGGCGGGGCTTTGAACCGGCTGCTGAGGGAGCGCTGCGGTTCAGTGTCCGTGGAGGCTGCGTCCGGCGGAAAGCAATTCGACTATGTCGTCGTTATGGATACCTGGGATTTTAGCGTTGAAGCGCTCAAGGCCCTGTACGAAAGGTTGAACGCGCACGGGCGCTTATTGTTTGCGTACGAGAATCCCTTCGCCATGCGCTATTGGAGCGGCAAGAGAAGCCCGAAAAACGGCCTGCAATACGACGCGCTCTTCGGCTGGGACGGCAGGGTGAGCGCCGCCGAATTGCGCATGCGGCTCGAGCGTGCGGGCTTCGAAGGGCAAAAATGGTATTATCCGCTTACAGATCATTGGTTCGCTTGGGAGGTATACTCCGAAAACTATCTGCCGGACGAATACTTTAACCAGCGGTTTTTAGCATATATCGACGACGACGACGATTTGGCGTTCGACGAGCGGTGGCTGTACCGGGAAGTCGTGCGCAACGGCGCGTTTCCGTTTTTATGCGGGGCCTACCTTGTCGAAGCGCGCGCCTGCGCCCTCGACGAACCATGTCCTGTGGACTACGCCGCAGTTACGGCGTCCCGCGCGCCGTCGAAGCGCTTCGCCACGACCGTACGCTCCGACGGGACGGTTCGCAAAACGCCCTTGCACGAAGACGGGCTCGCGAGCCTCCAAAACACGCTGCGCAACCATCAAGACCTCGCCGCGCTGGGCGTCAACGTTCTGGAAATGACGCTCGCGGACGGCGAGCTTGTTATGCCTAAGCTCGATTTGCCTACTCTTTTTGATTATTGGGCAAAGAAGCTCACGGACGGCACGTTCGATCCGAACGAGCTGTATAACCACTACGACCGCATTCGCGACGCAATTTACCGCGCTTCGGCAAACGGCAAATGCTATTGGGAGCTCGTTCCCGCGAATTGCTTTTACGACGCGGAATCGGACGATCTGATCTTTTTCGACCAAGAATATTGCTGGGAAGGCGTTTCGCCCGACGTGGCAGTCGTACGGGCGCTATGGGCGCTAAAATATTCGCTGGCGTTTAGAGACGATGAGCGCGTTAAGGAATGCGTGCAAGCGCTGATCGGGCGCTACAACCTTGCCGAACGCTGGGATGAGCTCTCGAAACTGGCGGACGAGAAAACGCGCGAAGAGGTTTTCGGCGAAGGAACCGCCGCGCTTAGCCGCGCATCCGATGAGGCCGCCCGAAAAATCGCCGCAAAGTGGGACGCGCGGTGGAACGAAGGGCTGTACCAATGGGAGGATTCCCGCCGCCGGCAGGAACAGATATTCCGCCCCGCCGCAGGAAGGCTGAAAAGCATGGGCTTCCGCAGCCCCGCCATATACGGCTACGGGAAGCGCGGCAAGGAGCTCCAAACGGCGCTCGAGGACGCGGAGGTGAATATCGCCGCAATCATCGACAAAAAGCTGCGCATGTACGCCTCGCTCGAACAGCTGCCCAAGGATTCGGGCGCGGACGTGATTATAGTGAGCATATGGGGCGGAGCGCCGGTCGCAGACGAATTGAGAGCAAAGACGGGGCTACCTGTATATACGCTGGAGGAACTGACAGACGATGGGACTCACTGAGCTGCAAAAAATCGAGCTGGATATTTTAGCCGAGTTTGCCCGCGCTGCGGAGCGCGAGAAGCTTGCCTGGTTCGTCATGCTCGGAACGCTATTAGGCGCCGTGCGGCAAAAGGGCTTTATCCCCTGGGACGACGACGTGGATATCGCGTTGCCGCGCGCGGATTACGAGCGGCTGCGGCTTTCGCACGGTTGGTTTCAAGAGCCCTATTTTCTGCAAACGCCGCATAACGACCCCGCCGCCGCGCCGCGCTTTCTACGTTTGCGGCGCACGGACACGACGGTCTTTTCGGGCTTTCCAAACGGCCTGACGCGGGGCGGCCATATGGGCGCTTATATCGATATCCTGCCCCTCGACGATGTGAAAAACGGCAAGGAAGCGCGGGAGATGTGCTTCGTCGCTGCGCAGATGCAGCGGCAGATGCTGGCCTCGGCGGCGCTGGACGAATACGCGAAGCCCGACATGCCCGAGTGCAGGGAACGATTTATTTTCGGAGCGGGAGGCGTCGCGGGGAACTGCCGCTTTTTCGCGGATCGCTACGAGCGCTTTTTGTCGCGCTATTCGGATATGCCATACTACGCCATGCTCCCGCTTTGCGAATTCAAGGGCTCGAGGATATATGAAAAGGAATGGTTCGCGAAAAGCGTCCCGATGGAGTTCGAGGGGCTGCGCGTCCCCGCGCCGATAGGCTGGAAGGAAACGCTGATCGTATCCTATCCCGACGGGCTGTATGAGCCGGACGCGAAGGACCGCAAGCCAAAGCACACGGAAGAAGAAGACGGCTGTCTCGTCGATACGCGCCGCCCCTATTTGGAGCATGTGCGCTGCTATACCGACATGCTGCGCGGCATCGAGGGCAAGCGCGTGCTGGTTTTCGGCGCGGGGGACAGCCTGCGGATCTTTTTGGAGCGCTATGGAAAGGGGCTAGACGTCGTTGCGTTCGACAATTCAGAGGCGAAGTGGGGAACCGAGGCCTATGGCGTGCCCGTGCATTCGCCCTACGATCTGCCAAAGCTGTTCGGCGAAGACGCCCGGCTCATAATCGCGAGCGTTTGGCATGAAGAAATCTCGCTGCAGCTCGAAGAGATGGGGCTTGGGGACTATTACATATTTATCGACGGCATGAATTATACGAGGGAGGGCTAGCGCATGCAAGGCAAAGTAAGCATGGTCGTACCGTGCTACAACAAGGCCGATTTTATCGGCGCGATGCTGGACAGCGTCCTTGCGCAGGAATGGGACAATATCGAGGTTATCCTAGTTAACGACGGCTCGACTGACGGCACGCGCGAGATTATCGCCCAATACGAGCCCAAGTTGAAGGCGCGCGGTTTTGAGGCAGTCATCATCGACCAGGAGAACGCGGGCTGCTGCGCGGCGGTATACGCGGGATTATTGCGTATGAGCGGAAAGTATTTTTGTCTGGTGGACTGCGATGACGAGATCGAGCCGCAATACGTATCGCATATGGCGAATTGGCTCGATACGCACGAGGACTGCGACTGGGCGGCGTGCTCCTATCGCGCCGTGGATATCGAGGCCGGAGCGCCGAAAGTACACCCTATGGCGGAATACGCGTATCGCCAGGATACGTGTAACCTTTTGGAAAAAAACATTTTAAGGAAAACGATAACGACCGTTTGGATATACATGACGCGCGTGAGCTACCTGAAAAAGTGCGGCCTCGTCGAGAATTTTTGCTCTCAGCGGCGCAAGACGTACGAGCCGCTGATCATGGTTCCGCTCGCCTTTGGAAAGGGCAAGCTCGAGTTCTTTAACGAGCCGCTGTACCGGTATAACCAAACCGCGCTCGATTTGTTCCGCTTCAAAAAATTCGAGGACTGTATAAAATACTATGAAGATTACCTCTATCTATACGATTGGTCCATCGGAAAATTGAACGCTTCAAGTGAGGAGAAGCGGCGGCTGTACACTATAGCGCGCTTAGCCTATTACAAAGAGCTGGTCGCGTTCATACCGCGCGTGCCGGATGGAAAGGAGCATGAGCTTAGCGTCGCGCAAGAGCTTTCGGATACGCTCGACGAGGTTTTTGAACCGGCGCCGCGCATCGAGCCCGCGAAGATCGTCAAGATCGGATTTCAGCATCTTTTTGCGGTATTGGAGCGAAACGTACTCGGTGAAGCCAGCGCGGTTCCCGCCCTCGTCGAAGTGTATCCGGTTCCCGCCCGCATCATAGCCTACGGAGCGCTGGGCGCTGCCGCGGCAAAGCGCCTTCCTATCCTAAACATGGGCTTATGGCGTCCAACCGAGCTGTGGGATAAGAACGGAGACGGCGTTTCGATCAAAAAGCCGGACGTATCCTCCCTTACCGCCGGGGACACCGTACTGGTCATGCCGACGTCGAAGGCCGCGCGCGAAGAAATCGCAAGGGAGCTTGAAGGCTGTCCCTCGCGGATTATCAACATAAATGAAATATGGAATATACTCCAGCAATCACACTTTAGTGCGCTCGAGAAAGCGAGGCTAAAATGATATTCGCGTCCGAAACCGACAAGCGCTGGAAAAAGGGCTATGTTTCAGGCTCGTTCGATCTGTTCCATATAGGACACCTGAAGCTTATCCGCCGCGCAAAGGAGCGCTGCGCTTATCTGGTCGTCGGGGTGCTGACGGACGAAAACATTGTGAATATGAAGAAAAAGTGGCCCGTGATTCCGCTTAAAGACCGCATGGAGATCGTCGGCGCGCTGAAATACGTTGACGAGGTGGACGCGACGACGGAGCCGCTGCTGAATAAGCTGGCCGCTTGGGAAAAGTACGGGTTCGACGCGATGTTCAGCGGCGACGACCACGCGCGCGACGGCTGGGCGTGGGAAGACGAAGAGCTCAAAAAGCGCGGCGCGGACTTGGTGTTTTTTCCGTATACCAAGGAGGTCTCCTCCGCCATGCTCCAGGAATTGACGCTGCCGCCCAAGGCGAAGGACGCCGACGCGCCTCGAAGGATCGAAGGCTTTACATATTTGTTTCCCTTCGACAAGGCGCAAAAGGGCGAAAGGATCGTCCTGTATGGCGCGGGCAACGTCGCCGCGCAATACGCCGCGCAGCTCGAGGCTTTAGACTATTGCGAGGTCGTCGCCTTTGCCGATACCTACGCCGAGCAGGGCGCGAGCTTCAAAGGAAAGCGCTGCTTTACGCCGGATGAGCTGCTTTTACATATGGATAGCTTCGACCGTATCGTCATCGCGTCCGCGAAGCACTACGACCAGATCATCGTGCGGCTGCGCGCTTTGGGAATACGGCCCGAGCGTATTGTGTAAGGAGGATGAGCGCGAAATGAAAAAAGTCATCACCTACGGCACATTTGACCTCTTCCACGACGGCCATCGCAAGCTGCTCGCGCGCGCGAAGGAGCTTGGCGAATATTTGATCGTCGGGGTTACGACGGAGCAGTTCGATATTCAGCGCGGCAAGATGAACGTCGTGGATTCGCTGATGCGGCGTATCGATAACGTCCGTGCGAGCGGATTCGCCGATGAAATCATCATCGAGGAACACGAGGGCCAGAAGATCGAGGACATCCAAAAGCTAGGGATCGATATCTTTGCCATCGGCACGGACTGGCGTGGAAAGTTCGACTATTTAAAGGAATACTGCGAGGTCGCGTATCTGGAGAGGACCAAAGATATTTCAAGCTCCGATCTTCGCGAGGTGCGCTTCGGCGTCGTGCGGCTGGGCGTGGTCGGCACGGGCAGGATCGCGGGGCGCACGATGGACGAGGCGAAGTTTGTAAGCGGCATGATCGTTTCCTCGGTATATAATCCCCATATTGACAGCGCGCGGCGCTTCTCGGAAGAATTCGACGTCGTGAAGGCGTTTGACGATTACGACGCTTTCTTGAAGAGCGTGGAGGCCGTGTATATCGCTTCGCCCCACGAAACGCATTACGATTACGCGCGCAGGGCGCTGATTTCCGGGAAGCATGTACTATGCGAGAAGCCGATGGTGCTGCGCCAAGATGAGGCCAGGGAGCTTTTCGAGCTCGCGCGCGCTTCCGATTTGGTGCTTATGGAGGCCATAAAGACGGCGTACGCCCCCGGCTTCCTGAATCTTTTGGCTATCGCCAAGGGCGGGCGGCTAGGCAGAATACGCGACGTCGAGGCGGCGTTTACAAAGCTGGTGCCGCCCGGCCCCGGCGTGCGCGAATACGACGTAAATGTCGGCGGCGGCTTTACGGAGCTCGCAAGCTATACGCTCCTGCCCATAATCAAGCTTTTCGGCGCGCAATACCGCGATATACGCTTTGAGTACTTCAAGGATAAGCACGGGATCGATATATACGCGAAGGCCTATTTACAATACGACGAGAGCATCGCTTGCTCGAAGACGGGTATCGGCGTCAAGAGCGAGGGCCAGCTGCTCGTCTCCGGAACAGGCGGCTATATTCTCGTAAAGTCGCCATGGTGGCTGACGAAGACCTTCGAGGTCTGCTACGAAAATCCGGATCTCAACGAGCATTTTTCAGCTTCCTTCGCCGGATATGGGATGCGCTACGAAATGGCCGACTTCGTGCGCAATATCCGCGAGCCCGCGATGCGGAACTATAAGCTGTCCAGCGAGGATTCCATTGCGCTCGCCGGCATAATGGAACGTTTTTTACATGAACGGGCGGAAGGCAGGTAAAGCTTCAGATGCAGCCAAAGGTCTCCATGGTCATGCCCTGTTACAATAAGGTCGAATATATCGGCGAGATGTTCGATTCCATACTCGCGCAGGAATGGGACAATATCGAGCTTATACTCGTAAACGACGGCTCCACCGACGGCACGCGCGACGTTATCGCGCAGTACGAGCCGCGCTTTCGCGCCAGGGGGTACGAGGTCGTTATCGTGGATCAGCAGAACGCCGGGGTTTGCGCCGCCGCGAAGGCGGGGCTTACGCGCATAACGGGGGAGTACGTCTGCATGGTGGACGCCGACGACGAGCTCGACCCGAAGTATGTGAGCACGATGGCGGGGTGGCTGTATGAGCATGCGGAGTACGATTATTGTATGTGTGATGCGGTCAATTATAGCGGCGTGGGAGAGAACAAAAAGTATTATCCTTTTACCCCGAAAACAGTTCCGCACGAGGAACAATTACTGATAGAGCGGTACCTTATTGAGAATATACGCTCAACTGCTTGGATATACCTTGTCAAAACGAGTTACTTAAGAGCCTGTCGTATTCCGGAGACTTACGAAACATCTTCAAAAGGCTCGCATGAACCGGGATTTGTGGTGCCCCTGCTGGCAAAGGGCGGCAAATATAAATATATTGCATGCCCTTTTTACAGGTTCCATTTAGTGCCGGGAAGTCATTCGGGCCCAAGGCAATTTGATAAATCGATTCAGTATTATAAAGACTATCGCCATTTGTGCAAGATCGCCATTGAAAGATTATCTGAATCGGTCATGAGCAATAAGCGCAAATTGGAATTGATTATTATCGCGGAAGCAGCGTATTATGTTCGTATTATTCGCTATGCGAGCGGGCTTTTAGAGGATGCGGAGGAATGCAGGGCGGACGCCGCAAAGCGCTTGGCCGACATTTTAAACTCTTCGCCGTTTGTTTGTGAATCGATAAGCTATGAAGAAATCCAAGGGAAAGCGGATTTCTTTATGAAGAGCGTTTTAAACGCGTGGGATCCCGATAAAGCAAAGGCGGAACCGACGCCCAAAGGCAGGATTATCGGCTATGGCGCTTTGGGAAAGGCGGCTGGCAAGTTGCTGCCGCTTTTGCGAGGAACTAACCTGGAGCCGAGTGAGCTATGGGATATCGCCGGAGACGGAGCAGAAGTAAAAAAACCCGATTTCGCTTCGTTGTCGGACGATGATATGCTGCTTGTTTTTCCGGTAGGAAAAGTCGAAGCGAAATTGCGACAGAGCTTGTGTCGACTTACTTGTAAAGTTCTATATAACGATGAAATCAAGAGCATACTTGCGACGGAGTTATTCGGAAAGCATTTTTGTATCACATTTGGGGAGGCCAACTAAGACTCATGATACTGAAAAATGTTGATATGTACACGTTGCTGAACAATATAAAAGATAAAACGCTGATCTGCTTTGGCGCGGGCAGACAGCTGCAAGGCGCATGCGAGAAGTTTTCAGACCAAGGGCTTTTCAACAAAATCGGCTTCATTGCCGATAACAACAGCGATAAACGGAGCTTTTCGTTTTTAGGCGAAACGAAGCCGGTCTATACAATCGAGCATTGCATAAAACACGCAAAAGCGAAGCCGGTAATCCTAATCACAGTGCTTAATTGCGTAGAGATTGTTGAACAGTTGAACGCGATATCCGAATTGGACAATTGTGAAGGGTATATATACACGTTTGTTAGGGATCGTATTAAGCCCTACAATCTCCCAAAGGGCAGAGCGCTGCACGAGCCGCTGAAAATCCCCAAGAAGATTCACTACTGCTGGTTTGGCGGCGCGAAGTTACCCGATGAGTTTATTGCGTATATGGAAAGCTGGAAGCGGTTTTGCCCGGACTACGAAATCGTGCGCTGGGACGAAAGCAATTACGACTATAAAAAGAACGCCTATATGTACGAAGCCTACCAACAAAAGAAATGGGGCTTCGTGCCGGATTACGCCAGGCTCGATATCATAAACGAGCATGGCGGCGTATATCTGGATACGGATGTGGAGTTAGTCGCGAATATCGATGACTTGCTTTGCGACGAGGCGTTTTGCGGCTTTGAAGGACCACAATTCGTAAACTATGGTTCGGGGTTTGGTGCGGTTGCTGGTTTCCCAATAATTAGGGAATGCTTGGATATATATGACAAGGTGTCATTTATAAACGACGATGGATCGCTGAATTTAACGCCAAGTCCAAGATATCAGACTGAGTATTTGGTCTCCAAAGGCTTGGAGCGAAACAATTCTTTGCAAACTATTCAAGGGATGACCGTTTATCCGTCGGATGTTTTGTGTCCGTTGAACTTTGGCTCTAGAATACTTAGCGCTACAAACAACACATACGCGATTCATCACTTCGCGGCGTCTTGGGTCGGTTCCGCAGATTTAGCTTTTTTAGAAGGCGGCTGGGAAATGTATAAGCGCTTGGCGGATGCTTGCAGGCTAGAGGAGGTTATTCATGCAACCAAAAGTCAGCATGGTGATACCTTGCTATAATAAAGAAGCTTATATCGGCAATATGTTCGATTCCATCCTCGCTCAGAGATGGGACAATATCGAGCTTATCCTCGTAAACGACGGCTCGACGGACGGCACGCGCCGCATTATTGCGGAATACGAGCCGAAATTCCGCGCGCGCGGGTTCGAGGTTAAAATCGTGGATCAGGAAAATAGGGGCTTGCCCGGGGCGGCATATTCGGGGCTCAAGCTCGCAGCGGGGGATTTCGTGTGCCAAGTGGATTCGGACGATGAGCTGGATCCGGAATACGTCAGCGCGCTGGCTGGCTTGCTTTTAGAGCATCCGGATTACGATTGGGCTGCTTGCGATATGCTTTACATCGGCAGCAAACACCAAAGCTATTTTTTTATTCCTGCCAATATGAGCGATATTCGAGCCAATATGATCGAGCATTATATCTTTGGAAGGATATGCAAGAACGTGGTTTCATATCTGGTTCGGCGCGATTACATGATACGAAGCGGCGTTTTGGACTATTACCATTGTGAGCTTCGGTATTCACAGGAGCCCCAATATGTTTTGCCGATGATATTGGCGCACGGTAAGCTAAAGCACATTCCTAAGCCGCTGTACCGTTATAAGCAAAAGGATAATTCCATGTCCCTAGTTCGATCCTTTGACGACGGCATACGCAACAACCATCTGTTTTTCGCGACTGTAGAAGAAACAGTAAAGAGGCTTCCGATAGAGCAAGACAAGATGAATCGATTGTTGACGCTAACAAAACTAGCGTATTATATGTCTTCTTTTTACGAAGCCAGCGCCTTTGGAGTAAGCGACAGCCCTGAATCAAAAAAGCTGTATAATGAAGCGCTTGAATACGTTCGCTCCGTGTTCTCGCCTTCGCCGTGCTGTTCGGAAGAAGATATTCATAAAGCTCCGACGCTTTTATTCGGGGCCATTGAGGATTGCATCTTTTCCGTACCGCCTCGAAAGTTTGTAGCGCCGCGCGGCAGAATTATCGCATGGGGAGCTTTGGGACGGCGGGGGGGACGCATTTTGCCGATGCTTCGCGGAACGCCTATGGAGCCAACCGAGCTTTGGGATATGTCGGGCGACGGCGCAACGGTGAAAACGCCGGACGTAAAAAGCCTGACGGAAAATGACCTGGTTCTGATTCTCCCAACACGCGAAGCCGGAGAAAAAATATGGGACGATATCAAAGAGGAGGGTTGCGCGGCGATTCAATCCGATGATATCATTCCGTATGTTCGTGCGATTTTCTTTCCGCAGTTTTATAATAGCAGCCTAAAATTTATTCCAAGGCGCTCATAGCATTGAACAGCGGGGGAAAGGCTCGGGTAATCGATAAACGCCCGCCTAACCGAAAATAAGGAGACAATATGCAGCCAAAGGTCAGCATGGTGATGCCATGCTACAACAAAGAAGCGTTTATCGGCAATATGTTCGATTCCATCCTAGCGCAGAAATGGGATAATATCGAGCTTATTCTCGTGAACGACGGCTCGACGGACGGCACGCGCCGCATTATCGCGGAATACGAGGCGAAATTTCAGGCGCGCGGGTTCGAAGTCGTCGTACAGGATCAGGAAAACCAAGGAGCACCGGGAGCGTCTTATGCCGGGCTTAAGCTCGTAACGGGAGATTACGTCTGTCTTTTGGATGCCGACGACGAGCTGGATCCGGAATATGTCAGCGCGATGGCGGGCTGGCTTGCGGAGCATCCGGATTGCGATTGGGCGGCTTGCGATATGCTTTTCAACGGTATCGAGCACATGAGCTATTTTCGCGTTCCTGTCAAAATGCGCGATGTTAAGGCCAATATGATCGAGCATTATATCTTTGGAAGGATATGCAAGAACGCGGTTCCATACATGGTTCGGCGCGAATATATGATGCGAAGCGGCGTTTTGGACGATTACTTTTGTGGCCTGCGGCATTCACAGGAGCCTCAGTTTGTATTGCCGATGATGTTTTCAGGCGGTAAGTGTAAGCATATTCCAATGCCTCTTTACCGTTATATGCCGAATGATACCTCCCAGTCAATGGCTCCGGATAGTATTCACGTTCACCATCTGTTTTTTGCGACCGTTGAAGAGACTCTTAAGAGGCTCCCAATTGAGCGGAAGAAGCTGAATCGACTTTTGACGCTAACAAGACTTTCGTGTTATAAGAGTATGTTCAACCAAGCAAGATCTTCGGGATTAAGCGACGTCCTTAAGCTCAGAGGCATATATAAGGAGGCCCTCGAATTCACTTGCTCCGTTTTTGTGCCCTCGCCATGCTGTACGGAAGAGGATATCCATATAGCGCCCCATATTTTATTCGCGGCGATCGCGGATCACATCTTTTCCGTACCGCCTCAAAGGTTCGTACCGCCGCGCGGCAGAATTATCGCTTGGGGAGCTTTGGGACGGCGGGGGAAACGCACTTTGCCGATACTTCGCGGAACGCCTATGGAGCCAACCGAACTTTGGGATATGTCGGGCGACGGCGCGGAGGTAAAAATGCCGGACATAAAAAGCCTGACGGAAGATGACCTGGTACTGATTCTCCCAATACGCGAAGCCGGTGAGGAAATATGGGCCATTATCAAAGAGGCGGGTTGCGCGGCGTTAAAATCCGAGGATATCTTACTATATGCTCGTCCGATTTTATTTCCGCAGTTTTACGACGGCAGTTTAAAATTTATCCCGAGGAGTATGTAAAGTATGATCTGGAAGAATGCCGATATGGAAACGCTACTGGACAGCTTAAATGAGAAAGCCTTGATCTGCTTCGGCGCGGGAAAGCAACTGCTGAGCGCTTGTGAGTTGTACTCTGACTTAGACTTTTTTGATAAAATCGGCTTTATCGCCGATAATGGCAGCGATAAGCGAGGGTTTTCATTTTCAGGCGAAACCAAGCCGGTTTACCAAATCGAACATTGCTTGAAACTCGCGAAAGCCGAGCCTGTTATTCTGGTTACCGTGCTCGATTGCGCAGAGATTGTCGAACAGTTGAAAGCGATACCCGAATTAAGTAATTGTGAAGGGTATATATACTCGTTTGTTAGGGATCTTATAAAGCCCT
>QMCE01001207.1_pt1 | contig 21867 bp, 24 predicted proteins | sample 1821851 | NCBI WGS metagenome assembly QMCE01 (sample SAMN09453174, study PRJNA476694) | Termite gut metagenome, whole genome shotgun sequencing project. | isolation source: worker | host: Odontotermes sp. | place: South Africa:Pretoria | collected 2016-01-28 | reverse complement strand
ATTGGCAGCCAGTCAGATACCGGCTCCCGCCACCTTCGCATTATGCCCGCTCCCCCGGAGGAGCGGGCGCGGGGACGGGGGCCGGAACCGTTAGCCAAGCCCGGCGGCAATCCAATCCCCTGTGAGCGCGGAAGGGAACCGTGCCATGACCGGGGGAGTTGCCGGGGGAGGTTTGCGGCGACGCGCTTAGGTCAGACAAGGCCAGGCGTAGAAACAAGCTGGGATGAAAGCCAAAACAAAACCGTCAGGTCCGGTTGTTCCGGGCAGGACTTGACAAACACCAAATCGGCAAGGGGTAAGTCTGCCCCTAACAGAAAGGGTGATAATCAACACGAATATTATCAATCCATCAATCCAGAATTTCAACGAAGGGAGCCGATATTGTGAAAGCTGTTACAGAGATTAAGACGGAGCAAAAACCGCAAGAGGCGCGGACATTCACACGGCGCATCGGCTCCACTACTTACAGAGTGGGGGTGCATTTCAGCGGGAACAGCCGTGAAACCATGAACGATAAAATTGTGCGGCTGATTCGCAACGAGTCGGTAAACGGAAAGGCGGCGGGACTATGAAAAAGATGGCGAAAATTGCGGGGCGGGCGTTGAAAAAACGCCCGCCCTGTGATATAATGAACTTACTGCAAATAGGCTGGTTGCCCGAAAGGGGTTCGCTATGAACTTAGGGCAACAGGACACGAAAATCACCGCGCTTTATTCCAGATTAAGCCGCGACGATGAGCTTGTCGGAGAGAGCGGGAGCATCGTGAATCAAAAGGCAATGTTAGAGAAATATGCCGCGCAAAACGGCTTCTCTAATGTTGTCCATTTTTCTGATGATGGCTTTTCGGGCGGCAACTTTGACAGGCCCGATTGGAAACGGCTTGTCGCGGAAATCGAAGCGGGCAATGTCGCGACTGTAATTTCTAAAGACATGAGCCGCGTTGGCCGAGATTACCTACAAACCGGCTTTTATACCGAAGTTTTCTTTCGGGAAAAAGGCGTTCGGTTTATCGCAATAGCAAACAATATCGACAGCTTGAATAAAGAAAGCGGGGAGTTTGCGCCGTTCCTCAACATCATGTCGGAGTGGTATTTGCGCGATGCCAGCCGCAAAGTGAAAGCAAGCCATAAGGCGCGTGGCATGAGTGGAAAGCGGCTGACATTTCGCCCCATTTACGGTTATATGCTCGACCCGAACGACAAGGAGAAATGGATTATCGACCCCGAAGCCGCGCCGATTGTCCGCCGCATTTTTCAGCTTACTATCGAGGGAAAAGGCCCTTGCGACATTGCGCGGATTCTGGCAACGGAAAAGGTGGAGCGGCCAACCTATCACATGCACACCCGGGGTATTGTCGTATGCAACAGGCACGATCTCACCGCGCCGTATCAATGGGGCGGCAGCACGATAGCGCACATCATTTCAAAGCCGGAATACATGGGCGACACCGTGAACTTTCGCAGTTACAAAGACAGCTACAAGGACAAAAACTCAAAGGATAATCCGCGTGAGGATTGGGTTATCTTTGAGGACACTCATCCCCGAATTGTTGACCGCGAAACGTGGGAAACGGTCCAGCGTTGCCGCAAAACGGTGCGCCGCACAGATCACGGTGAAGCAAATCCCCTGACCGGCCTTGTGTTTTGCGCTGATTGCGGCGCGAAGATGTACAATCACAGAATCCCCCGCGCGACAACGGAAATCAACAAAATGGGTTATGTCTGCAACCGCAAACCGAAAGATGTTTATACCTGTTCCACCTACAACCTCACAGGCCGCAAGTTTGACCGCAAATGCACAAATCATCAAATCCGCACCGTTGTATTGCGCCAGCTTGTCCTTGACGCGATAAAATCAGCAAGCGGCTCAGTGCGGGAAAACGAAGCGGAATTTGTAAGGCAGATACGCGAATCCTCGGCAATCCAGCAAAGCGAAACCGTGAAATCGCACCAGAAAAGAATGGCGAAAGAAAAGAAGCGAATTGCCGAATTAAACACGCTAATTCGCCGCATTTATGAGGATAATGTCAGCGGAAAGTTGAGCGATAAACGCTTTGAATTGTTATCGTCAGAGTACGAATCGGAACAGAACCAATTGGAGCAATCTATCTCACAGTTACAGGCAGAGTTGGACAGCTTTAACGCTGACACAGACCGCGCTGATCGCTTTATCGGGATCGTGAAAAGGTACACCGATTTTTCGGAACTTACGCCGTCTATGATAACGGAATTTGTTGACAAGATTCTCGTTTATGAAGCGGATAAGTCGAGCGGTGAACGCGAACAGCATGGTGACATTTATCTCAACTTTATCGGCAAGTTTGATATGCCCGCGCAGGAACTTACGGCGGAGCAAATCATAGCGGAGGAAACGGCGCGTGCGAAGCGGGAGCGCTGCCGCGAGGCGCAGCGCCGGTACGTCGAACGGAAAAAGCGGAAGGAGCGGGAACAGCAATCCGCATAAACCACACCGCACAGGGCGGCTCATGTGAAAGCATGGGCCGCTTTTTGCGTCCATCGAAAGGAGTTTTGTAATAATGGCAACCAGAAGAAGTACAGAAGAACGTATTGAAGCGACTAAAAAGCTGATAGAGAACCACGAAAAGCACCTGCAAAGCCTTATCAAACAGCAGAACGCGAAAGATCGAAAGGCAAGAACGCACCGCCTTTGTGAGCGCGGCGGGAGCGTGGAGAGTTTGCTCCCCGCACTCATAAAACTCACACAAGAACAGTTTGACATCTTTGTGCAGAAAGTCTTGTTGACCCCGTACACAAAACGGATACTTGATGAATTAGCGCCGCCGCCCGAAGAATCCGCCGACAAGGAAACGGCGAAGGAGGACGCGACAACCGCTGATTCGGAAGAAAGTGTACCGACACCACAGGCCGCGCCAAAGGCCGCAGAAGCGCCACGGGGAGCCGCTACAGCCGCAGCGCAGACCGTGGGTAACGACGCCGGGAAAACGGGCTAATGCCCTTTTCCCTTGCTTGCAAGGGCGCACTTATACACCGCTTCGCGGTGCATCGTGCGCCCTGCCGGGAGCGTTTCGTGCCTATCGGCACGAAAGTTACGGGCGGCTGTGCCGCAGGGGAAGGAGGATACGCTATCGCAATCTATCATTTGAACATCAAAATCGTCAGCCGGGGCAAGGGGAAATCGGCGGTCGCGGCTGCCGCATACAGGGCGGGCGAACTTATCAAAAACGAGTATGACGGAATGACGCACGACTTCACACGTAAGGGTGGCGTTATCCATACGGAAATCCTGCTGCCCGATAATGCACCAGCCGAATATAAAAACCGCGCTACCCTTTGGAACGCCGTGGAAAGAATCGAAAAAGCAAAAAACTCACAGCTTGCGCGGGAAATCGAAATCGGCCTGCCGAAAGAATTGACGGCGGTACAGCACAGAGCCATTATCCGTGATTATGTAAAACACACTTTTGTTGAACAAGGTATGTGCGCCGATATTTGCATCCACGACAAAGACGGGAAGAACCCACACGCACATATCATGCTGACAATGCGACCGTTCGCAGAGGACAAAACGTGGGGCGCTAAATCGAAAAAGGAATATATTCTGGACGAAAACGGCGAACGGATTCAGCTTGCCAGCGGGGAGTGCAAATCACGGAAAATCCCCGCCGTTGACTGGAACGAGCAGACCAAAGCGGAGGAATGGCGGGAGGCTTGGGCCGATATTGCAAACCGCTATTTGGAGAAGCTGAATCACACGGCGCGGATAGACCACCGAAGCTATGAGAGGCAGGGCGTGGAATAAGTGCCGACTGTTCATTTGGGCGTCGCTGCTTTCCAGATGGAGAAGCGCGGAATCGTCACAGACCGGGGAAACAAGAACCGCGAAATCAAAGTCACCAATGCCGAAATTCGGCAAATTCGGGCGCGTATCAGCAAGCTACGCGATTGGGTGAAAGAGGCCGAAAGTATCAAGCCGGTCACCTTTGAGGAAATGATTGAATCCATGTTGCATAAGCAGCAGGGGCAGAGCCGGTATCAGACAATTGCCGCGCTTAAAATTGCGGCAAGCACGATGAACTATATTCGCGACAACAACATACAAAGCCTTCCTGATTTTCGCGATAAAGTCGGTGAGTTTTATGCGCGGCAAGTGGCGCTCGGACAGTGGTTGAACAAGATTGACCGGCGCATGAAAATGCTTGACGAGCATATCAAGCAAGCTGGAATTTACAAGCAGTACGGCGGCATTAAGGCGAAATATGACAAGCTGTGCGCGGAACACAAAACCTTAGAAAAGGCGTCGGGATTTGGGGCGAAACGCAAGGCGCAAAAGGCGCTCGATACAGCCAATGAATACTACGAAGCGCACCGCATGGAATTGACATTGCACAATGCTGCTGTTCGGTATTTACAGGAGGTTCAGCGCGGACACGATTCATTGCCGCACCCGTCCACATGGGAGGCGGAACGGGCGAAGCTGCAAACAGAGCGGAAAACGCTAACCCAAGAATATTCTATACTCAAAGATGAGGTAAAGCAAGTTGAAATCATTCGCCGCCATGTTGAGGATTTGGTGCGCGAGGAATCGCGGGAGCGGGAGCTGCAACAGCGTGGTCGGGGTTTGGAGATTTAGCGATAAGCGGCGGGCGCAAAACGCCCGCCGCTTGGCCTGTGCCTGTTATTTCCGTAATGCTTCTACTTCCTCGCGGGTTAGGCTGGTATATCGTGTGATTTTTTCAATGGGTTCTCCATCGGCTATCATGCTTTTTGCGACATCAAGCATTCCCTCGCGCCTTGCCCATTTCGCCTGCGCGGAAATATCCCGCCGCATCATTTCGCGGCGAAAATAGGTGTCGCGCACACGCTCGTCTGCGGACAACTCGCGAAACTTGACTACAGCTTTTCCTACTTGCGGATTCCTCGCTTCTATCATCTGCAATTCCTCCTCGCTCTCAGCGGCGATAAACTTCGCCCAATCGTACAACGGCGTTCCGTCCGTAACCTCCGGCAGTTTCTCCAATTCAAGTGTGTTTACTTCAATAATGTCGGTTAACTCTACCCCCGCGTCAGGGTCGTAAAGCGTAAAACGATGATGATACCTTGTGTTTGTCGTGATTAAGTTTTCGTCCATAATAACGATGCTAATTACGTTCTGAATAGCGTCGTAATCGTCACCACTGCCCATTTGCTCCGTCACCAGCTTGGAATCGTAAAAGACGATGCGGTTTTTTAGCTCTGGCGTTACCCGTAATTGAATTTCTATGTGGACGGTCTTTTTGCTTTTGGTGTGCAGCTTTACATCAATGATACCCAATTTATCCCCGTCAAATTCACGGAGCAGATGCGGGTCTACAATTTCTATTTCGCTGTAATCGTCCTCCGGCAAACGCAGTACGGATTTGAGGAAAGCGACCAAAAATTCCCTGTTACGCTCGTCTGCAAAGAAAAGGCGAAAGATAATATCGGATTTTACCGGCAGGATTCTTTTATCGTCCATTGGATTACACCTAACCTTCCATAATCAGTATACCATAAACCTCGGCGCATTTCCACAACATTTTCAGAAGCATAGCGCGGGGAGCAGTCCGTCACTTACGATTGTTTAGTATATTCTTCTAGCACAAGCCCTTGACTGGTCATTTCCTGCGCGTTTTCTACTCCCACAAAACGAAAGTGCCACGGTTCAAACGCAATACCTGTGATGGTTTCTTTATCAGCCGGGTATCGCAGAATAAAGCCGTAGTCAGGCCCATTTTGTAAAAGCCACTGATACGCGTCTATCTGCGCGAAGGATTCGTCCAAGTCGGGGTGTTCCTCCGTGACAATATCCAGCGCAAGACCTGTTTCATGTTCGCTGGTTCCGGGCGGAGCGATTATTTGAGATGTCAGGCGGTCAGCTTCTTCTTCGCTGTTCCCGGCTGCGAGATACTCTGCTTTTTTGGATTCATAAATCTCTTTCTGACGGTTATTGGCGCGGTAAGCGGATAGGATATAGAGATTGTGTCCCGCATCTTTCGCGTCGTTAAGCATCATTGTGATATATGGCGCGGCTAAACTATCAGCTTGGAGATCGTTCGGGATGGCGGCTAAATCAATGGTATAATCGTCTGGAATAGGATTCCATGAGTTGACTAGCATCAGAACTTTTTCATTTTCAAGAGCATCGTTAGGGGTTTCTTCGATATCAAGAACTGTGTTCTCTTGAGTGGTTTTTTGTTCCTGTGTGGAAGATACAGGAGTAGTCGTTCTTCTATAAGGGATGCTAGTATACGATGGAGATAGTAACACCAAGGTTATTGACATGGGTACTATAACCCATACAGTCACTTTGAGAAAAGTGAACATTTCGCTGAATTTTAATGAGGTTTTCTTGCTTGTCCAACTCGCTATTATGGCAGCAATACTGATTAAAATAAAGAAAGAAACAAATGCGGACATACTATCTTCTGGCCAGATTACCTCAGGCAATGGCAATAACCAATTGTAGCTTAATGACAAGTACATAGCGATGCAGATAAGGACAAGCACCACTGCGTTTCTTACGGGCTTAAGAGGCGGTACTGTTTTATAAGCGTCTAAGATTCCATCGGCATCTAAAAAATCCAATAACCTCTTTTGATCAATGAAATTCTTAACGGATATGGCGACGCTGTGTCCGATTAAAATTACAAGGTATGACGGATTAATGGTCAGAAGAAAGATATAACCGCCAACCAGAGTATATAATATACAAGGCAGCATAATCGGCAACAAATAAGGTCTATCAATACAAACACCAGAGTTCCATTTAGTTACAATTCTTATTTTGCATAAATAGCTAACCAACATTGCGATAAATCCAACAGGCAATAAGAATGGAATTATCCTTATATTAGTTGACATTAGAAATAGTGCGGACGCTGCAATAATAAAAACTGTTCCCCACGGGAAGGCTACTTCTATTTGCTCACGTTTCCCCTGATGTTCTCTCTACCGACAGAATCCCCAAACACCCCCTCCGTCCTGCTCGTTGCCTCACGGTACGGCGAATACGGCGCGGACTTCGGTGCGTCTGTGAATACGCCCGCTGTCGCGCTCGTTCTGTCCTCGCTATGCTCCGCTCTCGAAGCAGAGCCGCCCGATACGCTCGCCGTGCTGTTCGTCCGCTCCCACCCGGTTCCGTCCTGTATCGGCGTGGACACCGGCGCAAAGCTCTTGCCTCCCGCGACGGCCTCCAGCGCCTCCCGCATTTCCGTGGGCGACGCAAACCGCGCCTTGCGGTCGAATGCACAGGCTTTCAGCACAATCGCACACAATTCCGGGTTAGCGCCCTTGATGGGCGGCAGCGGCTCGCCGTTCATGCGCCGTTGCAGCGATGCATCGCGGTCGCTGAGCGATGCATCGCGGTCGCTGGGCTTTATCACGGCGGGAAAGTCCGGCAGAAACGGCGTCCTGTTCTGGTTCAAGATGCGATACATCACGATGCCGAGGGAATAGGTATCCACACTCGCCCCGTAATCGTCGCCCTTGAACACTTCAGGAGCCATGTAGGTATATGTACCTTTCTTTGACAGGCCGGAGGTAGTCCGCTCAATCTGGCGGGCTATTCCAAAATCGCCCAGCTTGTACTCGCCGTAACGGGAAACGAAGATGTTGTCCGGCTTGATGTCCCGGTGAATCGTGTTGTGGAGTGCGCAAAGCTCTAACGCCCGACAGATGTGGATGCCGAGCTTGATGATTTCTTCCTGTGAAAGAGGTTTATCCATCACATGGTCGGTGAGGCTGGTGAGCAGTTCCATTCGGATCAGAATATCCCATCCGATTTGCCCGGACTTCTCAATAACCTTGTGATCTTCAAAGCTGACGATGTTGGAGTTGCCGCGAAACTCGCTCATAAGATTGATTTCCTGGATGATGTCCGCGACAAAGGCGTGGAAATAGCTCCGCGCCGAGGCTTCATCCATGCCTTCGCCGCGTATCTGGCGCAAATCTGCCTCGCTCTGCGGAATAGTGAGGATTTTTACCGCCGAGTAGTAGGTAATGCCAAATTCCTCACGGCGCACCTTGTAGACCTTGCCGAAGGAGCCCTCGCCTATCAGGGAATCCACATGCCACGCGCCCCACAACGGCTCGTATTGCTTAATGTCGGACATCAGTATCCTCCACCTGCTTCGATTGTCTTCCGATATGTCCCGCTATCCCCGAAAAAAGCTTTATGAATCTGTTCGCGGGCGGCATAATCCGCATATCGGCGTTTGACCCAATATCTATAACGATAAAGGTCACATTGTCCTTGCCGCCAGCTTCCAGCGCCTCGCGAATCATCGTGTCGGAGGCATCTGTGACTGACGTGCCTGTCAGGATTTCCGATATTCTTTCGTCATCCAGCATATCTGTCAGGCCGTCAGAACATATCAAAAGTCGGCGATGCTCCGTCAAAGGCAGAGCCGGGAGCGGCTCTGCTTCGATAGCCATTTCATCCTCGAATATTCCGAGGTATCGTGTCAGCTTGTGCCTGTCGGAATCGGTTTTCGCCTGTTCCTTCGTCAATGCGCCCATCTTGACCTTCTGCGCGGTGAGCGTGTGGTCTGCTGAAAGCTGCCGAAGCGTTCCGCCCGCAAGCTCATATATTCTTGAATCGCCTATCGTATAAGGCATAATTTCATCAGATGTAACGGCGATAAGCGCCAGCGTCGTGCCGATACGAACGGATTTCTCACGCATTTTGTCGCAGAGCAGACCGTTTACCCTTGTGACATACTCCTGTATAAGACCGTCGGTTTTGTCGGCTGGCGCGACCTTAACCGCCGCGTCAAGCTCCGCAAGGCCACTCACGGCGGCCCATGCAGCGAACTCGCCGTCCTCCTGCCCGCCCATTCCGTCACAGACCGCGAACAGGCAGGGCGCGACGGTTTCACCTGACAGCGAAAACACCGCGTCCCGTGTTTCGGGCGTGAGGATTGAACCACAGCAGTAGAGGTTGTCCTCGTTATTGGAGCGGATATTGCCCTTGTGAGAGCAAGCGGCAAAGGTTATCGACGGTATGCTCATATTTGCACTCCAATCGCGTTGAAAAACTCTTTAGGGTCACGATATTTATGAGCAGATGTATTGAAGAAATTTGCCGCACTGGTAATTGGCTTTGTGTCGTCCATGCCTGTGCGAATATCGAAATGCAGATGGGGGACACCGTTGGCGGTTCCGCTCATACCCATTTCACCAATCCGCACCCCCGCCGCAACCGACTGACCGACTGACAGATTGGGTAGTTTGTTTAGATGCGCAAAATTAGCGTAATAATATTTCCCGTTAATTTGATATTCAATGATAGCGTAATAACCAAACCCTTTTGGGTTGTTCTGAACATGCACTACTTTACCATCCGCCGGCGAAACAATAGAATCGCCGATTTTGCCAAGGAAATCATAGCCGGTATGCCCGGTCTTTCCGGTTTCGGGGATGATATAATAGCCATCGGAAGCAATGCCTGCTCTCCGGATGCCGTATCCCTGTTGTGCGTGATTGATGCCCATGCCGGGAACAGGACTGTATCCTTGCGGTGAGGACGATGTCGAACCCGCGATGCCCGCCCCCGCGTTCTTTGCCGCTTCCCCCCTCGCCTTCTGTTCAGCCGCCCGTCTGTCCGCTTCCTCCAACTCTATGATGGCAAACATAAGGGCCTCAAGATAGGTGTTCATCTCCCCTGTTATGGCTGACGCAATCGTGTTTGTCCGGCTCAGGCGGTCATTTGCCGCAGAGGGCATTTCGCCGCTCCATTCCAAGGAAATTGCCGATATATAATTGTACAGCTTGTCAAAAGCGTTAAATTGCTCATTGTTAAGCGCCGAGAGCCTGTTGAGTATATCCCGAGCTTCCTGTGGCCTTATTGTGATAGCGCCCATTTTCCCGCCCCCATCAATCTACTTTGTACACAATGCTTTTCATCGTCAAGATGGTTTGCGTCTGCTCATTTTCAAACGCAGACGTCGCGCTTTTCAATATCCCGCTCAGGCTCTCCAAATAATCCGCAATGCGCTTACTGTGTGCCTTAATCTGCCGGATTTCACTGTCCACCGCCTCGCGCTCATTCGCGGTGATGTCCCACTTTGCGTACCGATTCGCCCGGCCCGCGTAGTCGGCCGCGTCGCGCATATACGCTGCGGCCACTGTCGTCTGCCGTGACAGATTAGTCAAAAACTCCGTGTTGACATTGATGTCAACGTAATTGCCCCGAGATATGCTGGCCATAACGAACCACCTAACCTTTCAAGCGCGGGTCGCGCAGCTTCTCCGCAAGAATCGCGTCCCAATCAGATACCTTGTTCACTGACGCGCTCAAATCGTCAAAAAAGCCGTTCATCTCCCTGATATACGCCTGTATACTGACAATCTTTGTGCCGAGCTTATCCATAAAGATTCTCTGCGCCTCATCATCCCAAACGCCATTCAACTCGGAAGCTGTGCTTTTGATGCGGTCGAATATCTGCCCCAACTCCGTCAGGGTATTCCGCGCGTTTATGTTTACATCCGTTATTAGGGCTTGGGTTTTCATATCCAAACGTGCCATACTTCATCCACCCCTTACCAGCTACCGCCGCCGCTGGCAAGCTTGCGGTCGGCCTCCATGTATGTGCTTGAAATCGTGTTGATCTTCCGCGAGGCTGTTTGCGTCCGCTCAGTCAGTTCGTCTATTTGCCGGACAAAGCCTTCAATCAGGGTAAGGCATTGGTTCGCGGAATGCCCCTTCCAACTGGAGCTGATATCCGGCTTCAGCGCGTTCAGTTTGTTTTTCGCCTCGTCAAGCGCTTCCTTGCATTTAAGCAATTCCTTTACATCCTCTGTCGCTTCCACGTAGTCTATTGAGATTTTTGCCACACTAAAGCCCCCGTTCTTTTAATCTGGGATATCGTTGGGTTTCGCCGTCTGCCTGATATGCCTGTCGTAATCCTCATAGCGGGAAGCCGCGAACACCAGCTTTCCCCCCATCTCGCGCAGATTATAGGCAATGCCCCTCGCTTTTCGTGTAAGATCGTCCGCCCGTTCCAGGTATTCGTCGCGGGAGTACGCCCCGGTCAAATTGGCGCGGACAGCTCCCAATTCGGCGGCAACGTCCTCGGAATCGGCGGCAAGCCGCTCAAAGCGCTTGGCCGCGTCCCATAAATCCTCTGTGTTGACACGAATTGTTCTCGCGATTACAAACACCACCTTTGCGGCGGGAAACGGCAATACACAACACGCGCCGTTTCCCGCCATACAGTATGAACGCTCACATCTGGCTCATTTTCGCCTTGATGGACGTCTCGGCGTCGCGCATTTCTTGCGCCGCCTTTATCATGCGCTGACGGAAGCTCTCGATGTCCTCGCCGAATTTCTTGAAGGCGGCGTCGTTGCTTCTGAAGCTCTGCGTAAACGCGGTGTTGGCTTCGCCCTCCCATTCGGCAGCTACGTCGCTGACAAGGCTTTGAATCTGCTGGTAGATTTGCTTGTGCTGGTCGTTGAGGCTGTTCAGCTTATTCGCCTGATTGTCCAGCGTCTCCGGGGTAATCCTGATTTTCGCCATTGTATTGGCCTCCTGATGTGGTTATATTCTCAACCCTTGCGGGTGGAGTGCGGTGTTGCTTTTGGTTTAAGTATAGGGATTTTGCGGCTTGAATCAACGGGTTTCGCGGGAACGGTTGGATTTTGAGGGAGAATGGTTTTGGAGAATTGATATGGAGTTCTACTATGAATCAATCAAGCGGGGTAGACGAAATATAATATTTTTCAGAAAAAGGTAAATTTGGAGGATATTTGCCGTCTACTGTCCTCCCAAGATAATTAAAGTTTTTATCGTAAATAAATAATTCGCCGTCCGCACTATTGTTTGGTGAAAGTTGATCGGATTGTTGCAGCGCGGCTTCCTCTGTGGCTTGGCGTTCAGCTTCTTCTGCCTGTTGTTCAGCTTCGGCCGCAACTTCCGCCTCGTATTCCTCTTGGTTTGTATAATACGGAATTCCGGCTTCTTCGTGTAAAATTTGTAAGGTTCCATCGTTCCGAAAATCATCTAACGTATCGTTTATTAGGGTTAATAGCTCTTTTGCAAGCAAGTTATCTTTCGAGATAGCAATACACAACTCATCCTCGCCAAACATATATGGGTCTGAAAAAAGGAAATGTTCTTCACGTTCGGAAGTTCTTGTAATCCCAAGCGCAGCATCCAACTTTCCTTGATCGAGTGAAGCAATTAGCTTATCGTACTGCGCAAAGCTGTTGATGATATATTCTCCGTCAGGCAATATCGATTCAAATTTTGCTTGCAACGCATAGGCGAGCATTGTATCAAAGCCTGCCAAATCGTAGCTTGTATCGCAACCGAATGATATTTCCCCGAGAGCAGAAAAGTCAACAGTATCATTCTGTGGTATCTGACTAGATGGGCGAGATGAACTGGTTTCACGGGAACCAGTTGTCGAAACATTTGAAGAGGAAGCTTGAGGCGAGGCGCCACACCCCCTAAATGATAGTATCGGAAAGAGAATAGTGCCGAAGAGCAGCAATAGCACCATTATAGATATACCTTTATTTTCCTTTTCATGTTTCGGTTTTGATGCTTCAGCCCTTGGTGATGGCAGAGGCGCATTTGTAAACACCCCCTCCGTCCTGCTTGTCGCCTCATGGTAGGGCGAATACGGCGCAGACTTCGGTGTATCTGTGAACACGCCCGCTGTCGCGCTCGTCCTGTCCTCGACACGCTCCGCTCTCGAAGAAGAGCCGCCCGATACACTTGCCGTATTGTTCGTCCGCTCCCGCCCGGTTCCGTCCAGTATCGGCGTGGATACCGGCGCGTAGCTCTTGCCGCCCGCGACGGCTTCCAGCGCTTCCCGCATCTCCGTGGGCGACGCAAAGCGTGCCTTGCGGTCAAACGCACAGGCTTTCAGCACAATCGCGCTCAATGACGGGTCTATGCCCCGGATTGGCGGCAGCGGCTTGCCATTCATGCGCCGCTGTAAAGATTCGTCGCGGTCGCTGGGCTTTATCACGGCGGGGAAATCCGGCAGAAACGGCGTTCTGTTCTGGTTCAAGAAGCGGTACATCACGATACCGAGAGAATAGGTATCCACACTGGAGCCATATTCGTAGCCACGGAACACCTCGGGGGCCATGTAGGTGTACGTGCCCTTCTTCGACAGGCCGGAGGTTGTGCGCTCTATCTGGCGGGCGATGCCGAAGTCGCCCAGCTTGTACTCCCCGTAACGGGAAACAAAGATGTTGTCCGGCTTGATGTCCCGGTGAATCGTGTTGTGTAGTGCGCAAAGCTCCAAAGCCCGGCAAATGTGAATGCCGAGCTTGATGATTTCTTCCTGTGAAAGAGGTTTTTCCATCACAAAATCTGTAAGGCTTGTGAGCAGCTCCATCCTGATGAGAATATCCCAGCCTATTGTCCCTGTTTTTTCTATGACCTTGTGATCTTCAAAGCTGACGATGTTTGAATTGCCCCTGAACTCGCTCATTAGGTCGATTTCCTGTATGATGTCGGCTACAAAGGCGTGGAAATAGCTCCGGGCCGAGGCATCGTCCATGCCCTCGCCGCGTATCTGGCGCAGATCGGCTTCGTTCTGCGGAATGGTGAAGATCTTTACCGCCGAGTAGTAGGTCTTTCCGAACTCCTCCCGGCGCACCTTGTAGACCTTGCCGAAGCTGCCCTCGCCAATTAGTGAATCTATATACCAAGCGCCCCACAACGGTTCGTACTGCCGAATATCTCCCATACGCTACAACATTCCTTTCGCGCGGCGCTCCGCTTCCTCAAATGCGACAACCCTCGCGTCAATATCGTTCGCCAAGTCCTCCAGTTCAAGGCACAGGTGCCCTATGTCCTTGGCAGTCCATTCATTCGCGTCAAGGAAAGCGTCAGAAGCCCCGCCCTGCCAAGCATCGCCAACGAAGCCGAGGACGGAGGCAAGGCCATCCCGCGTGGCGCTCAGGTCGCTTACCAGCCGCCGCAGCGCATAGGAAGCCTGCTTGTGCTTTTCACAGTCTATATAAATCTCGGCCATCGTCATATCCTTTCAGCCAAAAGGCGGCTTCCGTCAAACGCGCCAACACTTGCCAGTGTGTCGCTCCCGCGCAGGGCGTAGGTATCGAAGCGGAGCCGGTAATCGCTCCAATTCTGGAAGGTGCGCCCTCCCATGATTTTCAGTATCTCAAGGAGCTTTGCCTTGAAATCAGAAAATGGCAGGCGGGACGGTATCTCCAAATCCGTTTCGAAGCGCCCCTCAGCGTCAATGAGCGTCACGATGAAATACTCAGGCATTCGCTTCAGCCTCCTTTATCGCGGCGAGTTTCACGGCTGTGACCTTTCCCCCGCTGATCACGCAACCCTCATGAGGCTGTATTAAAACATCGTCCGCTTCGTGGAGGGGATTGAACATCCCGTAATCCCGGAGCCTGCCGCCGAGGGCGACGGCATTGCCCTTTTCCAAACAGAGCGAGAAAGTCTTGACGGAAAGATTGTCAAACCGTTGCAGCGCGTCCTTGTCCCCGGCAATGTAAAAGAATATCCCGCACCGTGCGCCGCCGCGTATGACGTCATCAAGCTTGTCGGCGGTTTCATCCGCTATTTCCTCGTAGAAGCTGGAAAAATCATCAATGACAACCGCGATTCGCGGGCATGTGTCACCCCCGGAGCGGTCGCGGTATGCCCCGGCGATCTCGTCAACCAAGCCGTCAAACTCCGCTCCCGTGCGGCTTATCCTCGCGTTCCCTGCAATGGGTCTCAGCATATCGGACTTCTCGTAAATATACAGGCTCGTGTCAACATCCTCTGACAGCGCCCGGACTAACCACGCGAGGATATTTGTTTTACCGCTCCCCGGCACTCCCGCGATAACACAGCCGTTCATCCCCTCGAAGTCAAAACTATAAGGCTTTCCGCTTATCTTATCAAAACCGATCTGAACAGAAACCTTGTCATAGCTGAGTTCTTCCGCGTCGGCCCCGCCCGACATGGCGTGGGCCACATCAGGTTTCCCCCCCTGCCACGCGCTGCTCATGGAGACGCAGATGTTTCGGAACTCTTTGACGCGTTCGCTCTCCCTGACAGAATCCGAACAAAGCGCCGTCTGGAACTCAAGCGGACCTTTCGCGAAACCGCGTCCGGGGAAATGTCCCGGCTCGACCCTCCCGCTGCCGCCGACAAGCTGGCGGTAATCGCCCTTGTCGGTCAGTTGCAGAGCGTAGGAACATTTTATGTACTGCGCCAAGCGATACATAAAGCTGCCCTGACTGCTTGCCGTCATAAGCAGATACAGCCCAAACCCAGCGCCCTCACGCGCGATCACGGTCAATGTGTCCAAAAAGTCGGGGTACATGGTGTACAACGAAGCCATGCTGTCAACAGCGATCAACAGGGCAGGGTCCGCCTCTCCCGTCAATTCCCGGTATGCGTTCAATGTTCCGACTCCGTACTCTGAAAATCTGCGTTTGCGCCCCTCCAACTGGTTCATCAAGAACTGCTCGGCCTGTTTCACTTTGTCGGCGTTGTTGCCGTCAGCCACCATCAACGTGTGCGGGAGCGTCTCAAACGGTTTCATAACGGACGCGCCGAACTCTAACACCACAATTTGCACCTGTTCCGGCGTGTAGGTGAGAGCCGCCGACAACAGCGCGGTGCGCAGAAATTCCGTCTTACCGGATTGCGGCGCTCCGTAAACAGCCTGATGCCCGTCCGCGTCGAAATTGAGGACAAGCGGGTATTGGCATTGGTTGTCGGGATCGTCAAGCAGCCCGACAACAGCGGCGAAGCCGTCGTTGACTGCTTGCCACGCGCCGTCCTTGAACGCTTCGCGACCCACGATCATCGCGTCGAGCCTGATGCGCTCCGGCAGGGCTTCCGTCCATACCTGACGCGCTCCCCCAACGCCCGCCCGTGTGAGCGTTTCTTTGATATACTGCGCCACGGCGCGGCCCTCTCCGAACTCCGTTCCGGTCACGCCTACCGTCTTATCGTAAACCTCCGGTCTCACGCGGCTCCCGTCAAGTTCCACCACATTGATCTTAGTGGCCGCGCCTTTTGCCCCGGAACCGGGACGATAGGGGGCTTTGCTGAAAAAGGTTTGCACCTGCTCATACACCTCGTTGTTGCCGACCTTGACGAAAGCGCGCCCGCGCGTAGTAATCTGGAAAGCGTCTGTTGTGCCGAGGATGTCCTTGCTCTCGCCCGCTTCGGCTGTTTTAAGGCAGATGCGGAAGCGGCTGTTGGCCGAAACCTGACCGCTCACTATGCCGCCGCCCGGGGATTGCGTGGCAAGCGCCAAGTAAACGCCCAAGCTGCCGCCCACGCGGGCAAACTGGATAAAGTTATTCATCTGGTCGGGGAACTGCGTCTTTAGCTCCGCGAACTCGTCAATCACGATAATCAGATATGGCATAGGTTCATTGACGCGCCCGCTCCGATGGGCTTCCTGATACTTATGGATGTTCTCCTGCTTTGTATCCATAAATACACGCTGGCGGCGTAGCAGCTCGCCTTGCAGGGAACGCAGATTGCGCTCAATGCTGGAAATATCGTGTACATTGCTGATTTTCCCGGCCACATGGGGCAAGTCCATCAAAATACCAGAAAGGCCGTCGCCCTTAAAGTCGATCAGCACGAAGCTGACCTCCTGTGGATGGAAATTGAGCGCCGTGGACAGAAGCCATGTTGTAAGCGTCTCGCTCTTGCCCCATCGGGTAGCGCCCGCGACAATACCGTGAGGCCCCATGCCCTTTTCGTGAATGTCAAAGGCGAAAACCTCGCCATTTTCCTTAATTCCTATGGGAGCGGCGATGCTCTCGAACGGGCGGCTGCGGTTATAGCGGCCCAGCACATCCAGTTCCTCCACCTTGTCCGCGCCGAAGCCTATGAGCAGCGGGACGTAATCGGGCATACCGGCCTGCCGCGCCGCCGAGCGGAAGCGAACGGGCGCAAGGCTCCGGGAGAAGGCGTCCATCATTCGCGCCGACACCCTATCAGGCGTGAACTGTACGCGCCCGGCATTGCCGGTTTTGTTGTGAACCGTGCCGGACTTCTCGCCACATTCAATGATAATGCCGCACTCGCCGGGCAAGCGGCTCATGTCGCCGTAGGCGTACAGTACGGTCATGCCGAAAGCGGAATCGGAGGGCAGGAGTGATACGCCCGCGCTCTCCGCGAGATTTTTGTCGGCTAGAACCACAAAGTAATGGGGCGCGGCTTTCGCGGCTTTATCCTGTCCTTCCGTCTTTCTGGCTCGACCCTTCAACACATCGTCCAAGCCGCGCAGTAGCGCGGACGCTTCTCCATTGTTACAGGCCAGCATACGGCTGTGTCGTGTTTCATCCCACACATGGGGAAGCCAGCGCAGGAAATCCCATTGCCTTTTTTCCTGTTCGGAAAATACGACGGCAATTTTCACATCCTCGTAGGAGTGGTGCGCGGCCACGCCACAGAGTACCGTCCAGGCCACTTTTTGTATGGCTTCGCGGCTCCCGGTCAGCCCCGCGATATTCGTTTCGGCAAAGGCAGTGGTCACGGGAACGCCGCTCAGGTATTCGTGCCTGTTCCGCAGCTTCGAAGCACCGGCGAGCAGGGGATCGTCCTCTATCTCAAACTGCGTATGCGGAAGCTTCACGCTCACGTTGGAGGCCACCGTTCCCGTTCCTATGCGGAGAGTTAGAAAATCATCGTCAGATACCGAGCGTTCCCACAGGCGGCGGTCGCGCCGCGCCGCGATAGACATACAAACGTCCGGCCCTGGGTTGACGGAATCAAGGGCTGTGATATACGCGGATTCAGCGGCAGTTATTTCGACCTCGCGCTCCTTGAGATATGCTGAGTATTTCGTGTGCGCCGTGTCCGAAGCTAATCGCCATTTCTTCGTCTGCGCGTTGTAGTTCACCAACGCGACAACGACGCCGATAATAGACATAGGCACGGTGAACATTAGGGACGCAGCGCCAAAATCTGATAAGCTCGCGATTACGATCATAACAACGATCATCAGAACCGGCGGCAGAAGAATGGACATCCACGATATAGAGGGCTTTTCGCCGATTCTTGGAGGGGCAAGGATTTCAATATCCGCCACATCCGCGCTTGGCTTTAGACGTGGACTTCTCTGAAAATACGGGTAGGCTGTCTCACCGATATCAGACGCGGGCGAAGCCGATAACGGGGCAAGCTCCGGGGAAAGGATTGCTTTGCCGAGCGTATTGACGAAACGAAGTTCATCCTTGCGATAGCGAAATATCCAGCCGCCAATAAAAATGAGGTCGTTATCGCGCAAAAGGGCTGTCTCCGTCCGCTTTCCGTGTACAAACGTCCCGTTACGGCTTCCGTCGTCCGCGATTTCCCAGCCTCCGCCTTTCCTGCGGAGGGTAGCGTGACTTGAAGATACCTGATTGCCCGCGAGGGAAATATGTCTGTGGCTGGTGCGTCCGATTGTGACCTCTGACTTGCGTGCAAGGGATATAGGCTGGCTAATATCACACCGCTTCTCAAAAAAGGTGAGTGCGATACCCCGCGCGACGCGCACAATATCGCCCGCCGCCAGAACGCGGTTTGTTACGCTGTCCTCGCCAACCAATACGCTGCGGCGCGACGACAGGTGAACGCCTGTATCGGTGCCTGTAAGGGTGATATGCCCCGGCTCCAGCCCGTAACGGCCTATACTGAGGATGTCGCTGCCTCCCGAACCGACAGTAATCGTCTGCCCGCCGCGTAGTTCATGCTCCAGTATCTCATTCTCACCGTATATGGTGATAAGCCAATTCATTCAGGCATATCCTCCCCGTCACTATTTCTGTTTTTTAGTCTGTCAAAGAGCTTTTTCGAGCCACGCCGGGACATATATACATAATCCACGCCCCCGAACATGGCTTTATGTTCTGTAAAGTCCACCGCTGTCAGTCGTTTGGTGTTGATAAGGCATCCCTTGTCTACGCGAAAAAAATAACCGGGCAGTTTGCGTTCCAAGTCCGCTAACCGCTCTGTAGTCTCCAATGTTGTGTTCACACATACGATCAGCGTTTTATCGCCGCAAGTTTGTATGTATGTGATGTTTTCGGTATTAACAAGCCACTTTTTGTATTGGAATGTAAACTCGATAAACGCAAGTTCTGCAGAACATGATACAAAATGATCTAAAAAGCTGTTGATTTCGCGCGTTTCCGCTTGAGACAGGAAAGTATAACTTGGACTGAGCATTTCGCGGGTAATTTGCATGGCCACCGCTTCCGTCGGAACGATGAATACTAGCGCACAGTTTATCTTTTCACCGCGCAGTTTCTTGGCGATGGAGAATCCTGCATCGGTGGTGCGGCAGTCGTCCAGTTCCAGCACATACAAGTCCATACTGTATTTACCGGGGTAAGCGTCGAACTCGCGGTAATTATCAAAATTTACGATCCTTGCAAAATACTCAGGGTGATTGACACAAAAATAGCGGCTTATATCGTTCGCCACGCGTGTACTTTCCGCTGGGTTTCCAATATAGACCGATATCCTCAACCCTCCGCACCTCCATGTATTACTTGAATCATAGCTTTATGTAGTGAAAAAACAATGAGTTTTACACAATCGGTCGGATTTAACAGGAAATCGGTTGCACGTCACTCTTCTCCTGTTTTGCGGCCTTTGCCCTGCCGTCTGCCGGTTTGGACGGCCTCTTAGGGTTAAGCCATGATGATAAACGCTTTCTTCGACAGCTTATTTCTGGAGGATAAAAACTCATAAAGGTACAGCGTAAACGCGATGAACACCGCGTTTGCAATCGTGTATCCCAAAAATCTATCAGGCGAATCGCGGGTATCCTTGTGTCGGCGTACAGGCTGTACATAAAGCCCGCAATGCCCTCGCAGCACAATCCGCTAGGTTGATGATAGGCATCGCCAAGAAGATGCGACCCGGCTTCTCCTTTATGTTCCCGCATACAAGGACGCCTGCCAATACCAGAATAGTGATAATGGCAGCGTAGGCGTTTGCGACTGCGGTTATGATCGCGAATGTTGGCATGGCGGTTCTCCTGTTGTAAGTCGGTAAGTGTGAAGTAAATTCATACCAATAGCAACATCATATCACGAAACTGGGGATTGTTCAAACCAGAATGTTGCCGCCGTACCATACATCGTTACCGGCCTTTTTATTCGTTCCAGAACCGAGTACCGTCATATTGCACATGTTAAAGCGCGGTTTTCCGCATTGCGCCGTAAACTCTAATCCTTCAAAAACCGCATACCGCCGTTAAGCTATTGTGCAAATTAACGGCGGTTTTTTGGTTTGGGGATTTGGGGCAAAGGGAAAAGCAAGGCTTTTGGCCGCTTCTTGCCTTATTTTTGCGGAAATATCATTTAACCCCTTGACAAAATGAGTTCTGGAACCCCGGCGTCTTTTCCATGATACAAACCCTGTCCGAAACGGTGGTAATCCCAATCGCCGGTATGGTGCTCACCTTTATCCTTTGCTACGAGCTTATTCACATGATAATTGAGCGCAATAACATGAACGATTTTGAGACATTCATCCTTTATAAATGGATTTTCAAGACGTTTGTGGCGGTATATATCCTGACACACACCTTCGATATTGTCATGGGCGTGTTCTCGCTGGCGCAGAACGTGGTCAACGGAAGCGCGGGAATCATCGGTAGTAGTTTGGATATAGACCTCGCGCTGACTGACCTCACCACACAGCTTGAAGCGATGGGAACCGGCGAGCTTATTGGCCTGTACATCGAATCGGCCATTTTGAGCCTTGCAATGAAAGCAATTTCCCTATGTGTCTTTATCATCATCTATGGCAGGATGATTGAGATTTATCTTACCGTAAGCATTGCGCCGATCCCGTTCAGTACAATGATAAACCGCGAGTGGAGCGGCATAGGCAACGGCTACTTAAAATCCCTGTTCGCACTGGCGTTTCAGGGGTTTCTCATCATGGTCTGCGTTGCCATCTACTCGGTGCTGCTGCAAAGCATCACGGCGGCGTCCAGCGTCCACCTAGCGATATGGGGCTGCGCCGGATATACTGTGCTGCTCTGCTTCACCCTGTTCAAGACAGGAAGTCTTGCAAAGTCAATTTTTGCCGCGCATTAGATTTGCGCGAGACTTTAAGGATGGTGAAATATGAACCAAAATGATGATAACGTCGCTGTTATGCCTGAAATGCTCCGTAAGCTGATGTTGCATGAGTTCGCGAAAAGCGGCTTTCCTCAAGCGGAATACGCGCCGGAATCTGGCATGATAAAAATTCCGGTAAACGGTTGCGAGCGTCCCATCCTCATAACCGAGGAGGGCTATGTCCGATATATGCCGGAAGTCAGCGATCTGGCGGATTCACTGAAGCCGATTGCGGAGCAGGTAAGGGGCGGGTCAGGGAGATAGCCGTTGCGTGGGAATATTCGCGTGAAATGCCGGTCACGGGCTTGCCGGAGTTTCGCCTGCTGTCCGAATACAACAACATTGTCCTCGCGGCCCGCGACGATACGGAGCATGGGCGCGGCCTCCACTTTGTCACATGGGAGTACAATTACGAGCGCACGGGGATGTACCGGGGGCATTACACGGAGGACTACAGCTACGCAAAGGAGGATTTTGCCGTTCGCTCCGGCCTTGTTTCAAAAAACAAGCTGTTCACGCCCGAACAGGCGGCGGAGATGAAAGCGTCCGCAGAGTACCGGATAAAGAAAGACGGCAAGCTCACCCTCGCGGCGGAGGACATGCTGAAGGACGTCGCCGGGAAGCTGGAAAGAGCTTATCCCGCGCTTATAAACGCGGAGAAAGAGCTGCCAGTAAAAAAACCGTCCATAAGCAAGAAACTACAGGAAGTCCAGGCCAAGGCGTCGGTCAACACGTGGAGCAAATACAAGAGCACCCGAAGCTACAACCCCTATTACTACTCGGTGGACGAATATAA
>QMCE01002138.1_pt1 | contig 21872 bp, 17 predicted proteins | sample 1821851 | NCBI WGS metagenome assembly QMCE01 (sample SAMN09453174, study PRJNA476694) | Termite gut metagenome, whole genome shotgun sequencing project. | isolation source: worker | host: Odontotermes sp. | place: South Africa:Pretoria | collected 2016-01-28 | reverse complement strand
ATCCTCTTCATCATCGACGAGGCCGCGGGCGTGAACGACGCGATTTTCGAGGTCGCGCGGGGAGCCCTCTCCACGCCGTCCGCCCGCGTGGCCCTGACCGGCAACCCCACCCGCCTGTCCGGGTATTTTTACAGCGCATTCCACACGGCGCGGGACAGCTGGCATCAGCTGAATTTCTCCTGCCTCGACTCTCCCCTCGTCGCCCCCGAATACATCAGCGACATGGCCGCCGAGTTCGGCGAGGACTCCGACGTCTACCGCGTGCGCGTCCTGGGCGAGTTCGCGAAATCGGGGGTGCTCAATCTCATCTCCCACGAGCTGGTGGACAAGGCGATGGCCCGCGTCGTCGCCCCGGGCGAGTGCGTCCACGCCCCGCTCATCCTCGGCGTCGATCCGGCCTGGCGCGGCAACGACCGCTCCGCCGTCGTCCTCCGCCAGGGAATGTGGGCGAGGCCGGTCTTCACCGTCCGGGGCGAGAACACGGTCAGGTTGACGGAAATGATCGCCCGGCAGGCCGCCACGCTCCGCCCGGACGCGATTATCGTGGATCAGGGCGGGGTGGGGGCGGGGGTGGTGGATCAGTTGCGGCTGACCCGGCATCCGGTCATGGGCGTCTACTTCGCCGAGGCGCCGCAGGATCCGAAGCGCTTTCTCAACCGCCGGGCGGAAATATGGTGGGCCATCCGCGAGTGGCTGGAGCGGGGCGGGGCGCTGGAGGCGAACGCCGAGCTCAAGGACGATCTCACCGCCCCGGAATACCATCAGACGCCGACAGGAAAAATTCAAGTCGAAACCAAGGAGGCCATGCGCCGGCGCGGCCTCGCCTCCACCGATCTCGGGGACGCCCTCGCCCTCACCTTCGCCCGGACCGTCTACCCCCGACAGGACACGCCGGCGTCGACGAGCGACGCGGCGACATACGATATGTACGCTTGGATGGAAAGGAATTGATCATGGGTTCAACGGGAACGCTTTTGGGAAACGCCGTATTGGGCATACGCGGCGACGCGCCGGCGACGCCGGCGCAATACTTCGCCTTTGTCGACAGATCGGCGGACTCGCGTTCGGACGCCGCCGCCGGGGCTGTCCGGCCGCCGGAACTCCCCCGTCTCGACGAAAATGGAACCAACGCGGGGATGGAGGCGGAGCGGGAGCGGGAACGCCGGCGGGCGGCCGTCCGCCGCCACCAGGGCCGCGAGACGTTCACCTCCGGCCTGGGCGCGTCCGGCCTCGCCTACACGTCGACGAAAACGCTCTCGGGAGAATGACATGGACTACGATTACCGCCAATACGGAACAACGCCCCCGCCGCCCCCGGCGGCGCGCATCCCCGCCGCCCCCTTCCGCCGGCGCTGGAACGAACTCGACCGCCTGGCCGAACCGTGGAAAGCCCTGTGGCGCGAGGTGAACGAATACGTCCTGCCCTGGAGCGGGCGCTTTCTCCACTCCCGCAGCGACCGGCAGGAGATCAGGCGCGGCCAGAACGTGCACAATTCCGTCACCTACAACGCCATCCACACCGCCGCCTCCGGCCTGCACGGCGGGCTCACCAGTCCCTCCCGGCCGTGGTTCGAGCTGAGCCACCCGGACGAGGAGATGATGGAGTCCACCCCGGTCCGCGCCTGGATCCATCTGGTGCAGAACAGCCAGCGCCAGGTGTTGTCGCAATCCAACTTCTACGCGGCGATTCAGGATCTCTACTACGAGGCCCTCGCCTACGGCCAGGGCGTGGCCCTGATGGAAAAGGATCCGGGCGGCGGCGTGGTCCGCTTCCGCACCCTGACCTGCGGCGAATACCGGCTGGCGAGCGGCGCCGATCTGCGGGTCGACACCGTCTACCGCCGTCTGGGCATGACCGCGCCGCAGATGCTGGAGGCGTTCGGGCGCGACTGTCTGCCGGAGGCGGCGGAGCTGGCGCTGGCGGAGACGCGGGTGGACCAGGTGTTTTACCTGATACAGGCCATCCAGCCCTGGGGATTGCTCGACAACTCTCACAGCCGGGAGTGGAAGTACGAGTCGGTGTATTTTCTTGAGGAGGGGAACGGGGATGCGGCGCTGGTCCGCCGGGGCTACCGGACGAAGCCGTTCGTCGCCGTGCGCTGGGGCGCGATTGGCGACGACGTTTACGGCTACAGCCCGGGCCAGATGGCCCTCGCGGACATCCGTCAGTTGCAGACCCAGGAGCGGGCCTATGTCAACGCCGTGAACTGGATAGCCGACCCGGCCTGGCTGGTCTCGGATTCGATGAAGGACCGGCTGGCGCGGGGAGAGATCCGCCCCGGCGCCATCGTCGGCGCCAACCCGCAGGAGGCGCAGCACCTGTTCCGCCCGCTGATGCGGCCGGATTTCGACTTCGCCAACATCCGCCTGAAGATCCAGGACGTGCAGGAGCGCATCCAGGCCACCTTCTACAATCCCCTGTTCCTCATGGTCCAGACGCGCCAGGGGCGGATGACCGCGACCGAGGTCATGCAGTTGGTGGAGGAGAAGGCGCTGGTGCTGGGGCCGGTGCTGGAGCGTTTTCAGGCCGAGCTGTTCGACCCGGTGCTCGAACGCGTCTTCGCCATCATGTCCGACGACTTCGGCCTGATCCCCCCGCCTCCGGCGGAGATCGCCGGCGCCGGGTTGCGGATAGACTACACCTCGATGCTGGCGCAGGCGCAGAAGCAGGCCGGGTTGTCGGGGATGACGCATTTCCTCGCCCTGGCAGGCGAAATCGCCGGCCGCTTCCCCGAGGCGGGGCTGAAGATCAACCCCGACGAAGCCATCGATCAACTGGCGTATATCGACAATGTGCCGCCGAAGGTGGTCCGCTCCGACGACGAGGTATCGCGTCTGCGGGCCGAGGCGGCGGCGGCGGAGCGTCAGCGGCGGGAGTTGGCGGGCTTGGGCGACGCGGCGGACATCGCCCGGAAGCTGGGCCAGACCAGGGTGGGCGGCGCGAATCTGGTGGAGGCGGCGCTGGCGGCGATGTCGCCGTGAGCCTGCCGCGGGAATGGACGGCGGGCCGTTCGTTGGAGACGGTCCGCCATTTTCATCCTGGCGGAATTACGTGGTCGCGGAGACTTTTTGTTGCGATGCTTTTGTGAATATTCATACTTACATACTATACTATTTCGCCGATACCGCATCCCGGGGCAACGTATGAGTTATTGCGACAAGTCAGCCGAAAATTTCACCATCGCGCGATTTTCATTTGATAAAGGAAAGTATAACGCCGCCGCAAGCCGACTGTATTATTCTCTGTATCAGGCGTGCGTCGGCGAACTGAACGGGAAAGGGAAAACGGCCGGCGATTTTCTTTCCGAAGACGGCAAAGCGCGGCTGCGGGAGCGGGCGTCGACAACGGATGTGCCCATGTGGCCGCACCACGTCGTCACCGAGATGGCGCTTGCCAATAACGGCCTGGAATTGAGTCCCCGGGAGCGTACCGTCGTCAAACAGGCAAAAGCGCTGAGGGTAAAGGGAGATTACGGCGACAACGTATCGGTGACGGCCGATGATTTGCTCCCGCTTTTGGAAGACGCGCCGCGATTATTGCGCAGCCTTGGGGTGTTGATTGAATAAGGGGGCGGTTATGGTATCCGACGCGATGCTTGCGGCGTACAGGCGGATCATCCAAAATGAATTCAAGAGCGTCAGGGTGTCGGTGGAAAACGGCTTCAGCGAGGAGTATGGCGTTTTCATCAACGCAATCGGGATTCCGGACGAAAGACGCGCTCAATTCTCCAGGTTCATTCTCGATACCCTTGCCCCATTGATTGAAGAGCAAGGATTTGAATTCATCGGCGTCGTTCCCTACTCGCTGGATGAAGCCAAAAGCAAATACCCCGATGTGTGGTCGGAAATACAGGAGGAGGCCGCCAACGCCGCCGGAAGGAGCGTCTTCCGCAAGACATTGAATGGCCAGGACGCGCGTGTCGGCTGGGAGGATCCCGTCGCCCACTCCGACGCCGTGCTGCGCTGACCGACTCCTACCGCAGGATGTGGACGCCTTCGCGCACGCCGGACGGCCATACCTCGCGCAGCGACGGCGCTTGGCGGTACTGCCGGGGGGTGCAGCCGAACACGGCGCGGAATTTCCTGAGAAACAGCTTGTAGTCGTGGCAGCCGTGCGTCGCCGCCAAATCCGCCACCTTCGCGTCGGTGTTCAAAAGCCCGGCGGCAACATGCTGGATGCGGATGAGGGCGAGATACTCCATCGGCGGCATCCCCATGTATTTCTTGAAGAAACGCGAAAAATACTCGGGATTGAGAAAGGCTATCGTCGACATCTGCCTGATGCTGATCGGCTCCCGGTAATGATCGAGGACAAACGCGGTGACCGACTCCAGCCGCTCCAGATACTTCTCCGTCCTGTGCTTGGCGGTGATGTGGCGGTTGGCGTGGTTGCCGTAGAGACGGTGGAAAAAATCGCACAACAGACTCACCACCTTGAGGCCGAAGCCGGCGTCCTTGGCGCGGTAGACGTCGTAGAGCTCCCGGAGAATCGCGGCGAAGGCGGCCAGCGTCCGCTTCCGCGACGTCGTCATCGCCGTGGTGTTGAAATCGAAATGCATCGAGGTGATGTCGGGGGAAATGGTCTTGAACATCTCGTAGGGAATCTGGATAAGCGCGGCGTCCAAAGGCGCCAGGGTGTGGGTGGAGTGCACATCCTTTGAATTGATGACCACGATGTCTTCGTCGCGCATGGTGTGGCGCTTCCCCTTGAGGGTGATCCCCAGAGCGCCCTGGAACACATGCACCACTTCCAGGCAGTTGTGCCAATGCGGCGGGCTCTCGATAATCCCCCCCGCGAACAACTTCAGCTTGAAGGCGAGATCGGAGTTGACATTGATCACCTCATGCTGGTATTCCTGCACGGGCCACCCTCCAAAAAACGGAACGCGTCTTCATCACGCAATCATGCGGCGCACTCCCACCATACCATAATTTGTAAAACTTCATGGGAAAAAAAAGAAAAAACCGGCAAACCCTGTTTCATAGTGTATAGTAACTGAATATGTTGGAAATCAAACACAATCTCCCACTTTCACTCACAATATAAAAAAATCAAACATAGGACTCCGATGCTGTCTGAAGAACGCTTCTCGCGTATTTTGGCAATGCTCCGCGAACGCGGTTTTGTCAGAGTGGAGGAACTCGCCTCCGCTCTCAACGTCAGCGACATGACGATACGCCGCGATCTGGAAAAATTCCAGGAAACAGGGACCCTCGTCCGCTGCCACGGCGGGGCCATGCTGGCCGGCGTCAACCAGCGGGAAATCAGCTTCGAGGACAAGAGCGGTGCCAACGCGGCGGAAAAACGGCGCATCGCCGCCGTCTGCGCCACCCTGGTCAGCAAAGGCATGTCGGTGTTCCTCGACGCCGGGACGACGACCTACGAGGTGGCGCAGGCCATCCGCTCCGTCTCCGGCCTCGTGATCATCACCAACGACATCCGGATAGCCTATTCGCTGCTGAACTCGGCGGCGGATCTGGTGCTGGTCGGGGGGACGGTCCAGAAAACGACAGGCAGCGCCATCGGGGAACTAGCCTGCCGCCGCATCGAGGAAATGCGCTTCGACATCTCGTTCCTCGGGGCGGCGGCCATCGACGACTGCTTCGACGTCATGACCCCCACCCCGGAAAAGAAAGGCGTCAAGACCCGGGCGCTGGCCAACAGCGCCGCCGGCTACATCGTCGCCGATTCGTCCAAATTCCGCCGCCGCGCCCTGCACCGGATCAACAACCTCACCGAATACGCCGGCGCGGTCACCGATTGCGAATTCACCGAAACCGAACGGCATTCGCTTGCGGATCGGGGCATCCGCATCCTTCCCGCGCTCCCGCGCCCGTCAGCAACAGGAGAAAAATCATGCCGCAGTGCGTCGTCATCGCCGATGACCTGACCGGGGCGAACGCCACCGGCGTCCTCCTGACGAAAATAGGCTATCGGGCGTTCACGATGATGAACGCCGACAGTCCTCTCCCGGGCGGTTCGGGGCAGGGCGGCTTCGACTGCGTGATGATCCCCACCGCCAGCCGCTCCCTGGCGCCGGAAGAGGCGGCCCTCCGGGTGCGGCGGGCGACCGAGGCGCACCGCTCCCCGCGCGTGTCCCTGTACACCAAGCGCATCGACACCACCCTGCGCGGCAACCTGGGCGCCGAAACCGACGCCATGCTGGACGTCCTCGGCCCCGATCGCGTCGCCATGATCGTCCCCTGCTTCCCCGGCTCCAGCCGCATCAACGTCGGCGGCTACCTCCTCGTCCACGGCATCCCGCTGCACAAGACCGAGGCCGCCGCCGATCCGAAAAACCCCATGAACACCCCCCTCTGCTCCGAACTCTACGCCCGCCAGGGCAAACACCGCCACGCCTCGCTGTTTGTGGAGGATCTCATGCGCGGCCGCGATCATCTGGCCGCGCGCATCCGCGGCTTCGCGGCGGAAGGCGCGCGCTACATCATCTTCGACGCCATCACCCAGGAGGACGTCGACCTCATCGCCGACGCCGTCATCGACAGCAAGGTCCCCTTCCTCGCCGTCGACCCGGGCGTCTTCACCGCCACCCTGGCGCGCAAGCTCATCCCGCCCAGCCAAAGCCGGAAGAACGTCCGCATCCTGGCGGCGGTGGGGAGCGTCAACCCGGTCGCGGCCCGCCAGGCCGAGCTGTTCCTGGCTTCGCAAAACGTCCTGAACGTCTATATGCGGGCCGAGGAATTCCTCGGCGGCGACGCCCGCCGCGACGACGAAGTTCGCCGCGTCGTCGACGCCGTTCTCGCCCAATGCGACAAATACGACGTGTGCAGCGTCATCGGCATGGGCATCAAGTCGGAGTACCGCATCCGGCTCGACGACTACGCCAGCCAGCGCCGCTGCTCCACGGACGATCTTTCCGAAATCATCAATTCCTCCATCGCCGGCATCGTCTACCGCATCGTCATGGCCGACGACAGCTTCCGGGGCGTCTACACCTCCGGCTGCGACATCACCGTCTCCGTCTGCCGCTGCCTGAACACCGCCGGCTTCCAGCTTCTGGACGAAGTGCTGCCCCTCGCCGCCTACGGCGAACTCATGGGCGGCGAGCGCGACGGGCTCAAGGTCGTCACCAAGGGCGGCATGGTGGGGGATCAGGAGGCCATGCTCGACTGCGTGCGCTATCTGAAGGAAAAGCTGTCGATGTAGCGCTTGGAGCGTTGTCCGGAAAGGTTTTTTTGCCTACTTTCTTCACAGGAGAAATGTCCCATGAACAAACCGCTTGTGGCCGTTCCGCTCGGAGACCCGGCCGGCATCGGGCCGGAAATCGTCGTCAAGGCGATAGCCTCGCCGGAAGTCGCGGCGACCGCCCGCGTCGTCGTCGTGGGCGACAGGAAGGTCGTCGAAAACGCCTGCCGCATCACCAGCACCCCCCTCGCAATCGCCACCCCCGCCAAGCCCGCCGACGGCGACTACGCGCAGGGCGTCCTGAACCTCTGCCCGGTCGACAACATCGACATGGCGCAGTTGAAGATCGGCGAAGTCAGCGGCATGTGCGGCAAGGCCGCCTACGAATACATCGCCAAATCCATCGAACTCGCCAACGCCCGCGAGGTGGACGCCGTCGCCACCACCCCCATCAACAAGGAATCGCTCAAGGCCGGCGGCGTGAACTTCATCGGCCACACCGAAATCTTCGGCGCCCTGACCAACACCCCCGATCCCCTCACCATGTTCGAGGTGCGCGGGATGCGCGTCTTCTTCCTCACCCGCCACGTGTCGCTCCGGAAAGCCTGCGACATGGTGACGAAGGAACGCATCATCGATTACGTCCACCGCTGCGTCGCCGCCCTCAGGAAGCTGGGCGTCAAGGACGGCACGATGGCCATCGCCGGCCTGAACCCGCACAGCGGCGAGCACGGGCTGTTCGGCGACGAAGAGATGACGGCGGTGTTCCCGGCCGTGGATCACCTGAAGGCGGAGGGCTACGACGTCGCCGGCCCCGTCGGCGCCGACTCGGTGTTCCACATGGCGCTCCAGGGGCGGTTCAACAGCGTGTTGTCGCTGTACCACGATCAGGGGCATATCGCGACGAAGACGCTGGATTTCGAGCGGACGATAGCCATCACCGGCGGGATGCCCATTCTCAGGACCTCGGTGGATCACGGCACGGCGCTGGACATCGCGGGGAAGAACATCGCGAGCGCGGTGAGCATGATCGAGGCGATAGTCCTGGCGGCGAAATACTCGCCCAGCTTCGCGAAATAGCGGAGCGGGCTCTTTTTACGGGAGAACGACTATGGAAGCGGCTGTCAGCGGCACACAGTTGATCCTGGCGCTGATCATCGGGTTGGCGTGCTTGATCTACCTTATTTTGCGCACCAAGGTGCACGCGTTTCTGGCGCTCATCATCGGCGCGGTCATCGTCGGCCTTCTGGCCGGCCTCGACTCGGAGGCGACGGTGTCCGCCATTTCCGCCGGGTTCGGCGGCACCCTCGGCAGCATCGGCATCATCATCGGCTTCGGCGTGATGATGGGCGAGATTTTCGAGATGTCGGGCGCGGCGAAGCGGATGGCCCGCACCTTCCTCAAGCTCTTCGGCGCCGGCCGCGAGGAAGCGGCGCTGTCGTTGACCGGGTTCCTCGTCTCCATCCCCATCTTCTGCGACTCCGGCTTCGTCATCCTCTCCCCCATCGCCAAAGCCCTCTCGCGCCAGACGCGGAAGTCGGTGGTGAGCCTGGGCGTGGCGCTGGCGGCCGGCCTCGTCATCACCCACTCGCTCATCCCGCCCACGCCCGGTCCCCTCGGCGTCGCCGGCACCTTCGGGGTGGACGTCGGGCATTTCATTCTTCTGGGGATCGTCATCGCGCTCCCGATGGCGATAGCGACGATGGTGTACGCGAAGTGGCTGGGGAAGCGCATCTACCAGATCCCGACCGAGGACGGCGAGAACTGGGAGCGGCCGCCCTACCAGGCGCCGGTCTATGATTTCGCCTCCGACGAGGCGGAGAAGAACCTCCCGAGCGCCGGGCTGTCCTTCCTGCCGCTCATCGTGCCCATCGTCCTGATTCTCCTGAACACGATTTCCAAGGCGCTTGGCTACACCGACGGGGCGTTCTTCAAGGCGATCATCTTCCTCGGCACCCCGATCATCGCCGTGGGCATCGGGCTTGTCCTGTCCATCTACACCCTCGCCTCCCGGACCCCGCGCCAGGAGATTCTGGCCCGGATGGAGCAGGGCATCCGCTCTGCCGGCATCATCATCCTCGTGACCGGCGGCGGCGGCGCTTTGGGGCGGGTGTTGCAGACGAGCGGGGTGGGCGACTTCATCGCGGCCAAGATTTCGACCATGCCCATTCCGGTCATCGTCCTGCCCTTCATCATCTCGACCCTTATCCGTTTCGCGCAGGGTTCGGGGACGGTGGCGATGATCACCGCCGCCGGCATCACCGCCCCCATCGTCCAGGCGGCGGGCGGGAACATGCTGCTGGGCGCGTTCGCGGCCTGCGTCGGTTCGCTGTTCTTCTCCTACTTCAACGACAGCTTCTACTGGGTCACCAACCGCCTGATGGGCATCAGCGAGACCCGGGAGCAGATCCGCGTCTGGTCGGTGACGACGACCATCGCCTGGGCGACGGGATTTGTCGTGCTCATGATTTTGAACGTCGTCATGTAGCGTCGACGGCGGACACTACTGAGCATTCTCATGGGCGTCCAGCGCGGCAGAGCGATCTGGACGCCCATTTTCGTCTTCCTTTCTTGCCGTGAATTCACTAGCATTGAGACCATCGACTTTTGCGAGAGCCGGCGAGGGAGGAGGGCTGCCTCCGCGACATTTTCTTCGGAACCACCGCCGAGAGGCTGGGCGGCAGGGAGAACAGCGTCTTTTTCCGTATTGTTTGGCGGAATCGACGCGCAACGGCAAACAATGGCGCATGTCACCAAAACAGCGACCGTCACCGGCATGGTCTGCTCCGCCTGCGCGGCGAGAATAGACAAACGCCTCGCGGCCGAGACGGGCGTGGAGCGGGCCAAGGCGGATTACCGGAACAATACCCTCGACGTGACGTTCGATCCCGAACGCGTTTCCTGGACGCGGTTGACGGAAATCCTCGGGAAGATGGAGTACGGCCTCGCCGAACCTGGCCGGCCGGCCTCCGGCGGCGCGGGGAAAACGGCGCTCCAGATCGCCGGGACGGTGCTCGTCGTCTTCGGCCTGTACGAGTTGGGCGTCCGCTTCGGCCTCCTGACCATGCTGAACCTGTTCCCCGAGGCGGAGACCGGGATGGGGCTCGGGATGATCTTCGTCGTCGGGCTGCTGACCTCGGCCCACTGCCTCGCCATGTGCGGCGGCATCAACCTGTCCCAGACCGCCCTGAACGCGCCGAAAGCGGACGGCGGGAAGGCAATGGCCAGGCCCGTTCTCCTCTACGGCCTGGGGCGGGTCGCGTCGTATACGGCCATCGGCGCGGTGGTCGGCGGCGTCGGCTCGGCCATCAGCCTGTCCGGCGGCGGCAAGGGGCTGATCCAGATCGCGGCCGGCGTCTTCATGATGCTGATGGGGCTGAACCTCATGGGGATATTCCCCTGGGTCCGCTACCTGATCCCCCGCCTCCCCGGATTCCTCTCCGGCAAGGCGTCCGGCGGCGCCGGGCGCGGCCCCCTGTTCGTCGGGCTCTTGAACGGCTTCATGCCCTGCGGGCCGCTCCAGACGATGCAGCTCTTCGCCTTGTCCACCGGCAGCCCGGTCGACGGCGCGTTGTCGATGTTCGCCTTCGCCGTCGGCACCCTGCCGCTGACGATGGGGCTGGGGATGGCGGCGTCGTATCTGGGACGCCGGTTCATGGGGAGCGCCGTCCGCGTCGGCGCGGCGATCGTGTTCCTCATGGGGCTGGCGATGCTCGGGAACGGCCTCACCCTGTCCGGGTTCGTCCGCCCCGGGCGGCGACGTGATGACGGCGGTCGCGGCCGACGGCCGGCAGACGCTGGAGACGCGGCTCCTCCCCGACGCCTACCAGCCGATTCGCCTCCGGGCCGGGGTGCCGCTGGTCTGGCGCATCACCGCCGACGAAGCGGCCATCAACGGCTGCAACAACCGCTTTTTCATCCCCGAGTACGGCATCGAGCATAAGCTGGTCCCGGGGGAGAACGTCATCCGGTTCACCCCGGAGACCCCGGGCGTGTATCCGTATATGTGCTGGATGGGCATGATCGCCAGCCGCATCGTCGTGGGCGATGTGGAGGATTCAGGCGCGGTGCCGGAGTTCGACGCTTCGGCGCTGCCCGCGTCCGACGAGGAGAACGCCGAAGACATTCCCTGGTTGTAGCGGCATTTTTTGCAGGTTTCGCGGAACTTTTTGATAAGGATACCCTATCGTGAAGACGCTCTTCTCCCGCCCGATCCGCGCGTCCGCGCCGATCCTGCTCCGTGCGGCGTGTTTCCTCGCCTTCGCCTCCGCCGCCCTCGCCGGCCAGGCGCGAAGCGTCGTCGACGCCGACATCGTCATTCCCCTGAAGGACATGTCCGCCACGGCGGTATTCTATTCAGTGGAGGTAAAGGGCCGCGTCGCCGAGTTCTTCGCCGTCAAAGCGCCGGACAACTCGGTCCGCGTCGTCGTCAACGCCTGCCAGTCCTGCGGCCCGGCCGGCTTCGCGCAGAACGGGGAGTACTTCACCTGCACCGCCTGCGGACAGGATTTCCACGTCACCGTCCTCGAAAAGCAGAAGGGCGGATGCAACCCCATCCCGGTCGGCGACAAGAACAAGAGAATCGAGGCCGACCGCATCGTGCTCCCCCGGGCCTTCTTGCAGCAAGTGACCGCCAGCCGCTACGCCAAGGGAAGACAATGACCAGTGAAATCCTGCCGATCACCGGCATGAGCTGCGCCGCCTGCGCCCGGCGCGTGGAAAAGGTGGTGGGGAAGCTGCCCGGCGTCAACCGGGCCGGGGTGAATTTCGCGACCGAGAAGCTGTCGGTCGAATACGACCCCGGCCAATTGTCCCGCGACGCCATCGCCGCCGCTGTCGCCCGCGCCGGATTCGGCGTGGCGGCGGGGGAGGAGCAGGCCCGGGTGACCCTCGCCATCGGCGGCATGAGCTGCGCCGCCTGCGCGGCGCGGATAGAAAAGGTGCTGAAGCGCCTGCCCGGCGTGGCCGAAGCCTCGGTCAACTACGCCGCCGAAAAGGCGGCCGTCGCCTATGCGCCGCAAACGGTCAAGCTCTCCGCCATCCGGGCGGCGATAGAAAAGGCCGGCTTCCAGGCGCTCCAGGCCGACAAGACCGACGCCGCCGACGCCGACAAAGCCAGGAAACAGCGGGAAATCGACACGCTGTGGAAAAAGTTCGCCGTCTCCGCCGTGTTTTCCCTCCCGCTCCTCTATATCGCCATGACGCCGATGATCACCGACTGGCTGCGCCTGCCGTATCCGGCCGCGCTGTCGCCGACGGATCATCCGCTCCGCTACGCCCTGCTGCAACTGTTTCTCGTCGTTCCCAGCGTCGCCGTCGGCTACCGGTTCTACACCGTCGGCTTCGCGGCGCTCCGGCAACGCGCTCCCAACATGGATTCGCTTATCGCCGTCGGCACCGCCGCCGCCGTGCTCTACAGCCTCTACAGCATTGTCCGCATCGCCGGCGGCCGGCCTGAGGCCGTACACTCGCTGTATTTCGAGACCGCCGGGGTCATCATCACCCTGATCCTCCTCGGGAAGTCGCTGGAGGCGGTGTCGAAGGGGCGGACGAGCGAAGCGATCAAGAAGCTGATGGGCCTGGCGCCGAAGACGGCCATCGTCATGCGGGGCGGCGATGAGCGGGAAATCCCCATCGACGAGGTGGAGCGGGGCGATATCGTCGTCGTCAAGCCGGGCGCGAAAATCCCCGTCGACGGCAGGGTGACGGACGGCAGGACGGCCGTGGACGAGTCGATGCTGACGGGCGAGAGTATGCCGGTGGACAAAAAGGCGGGAGATCCGGTGTACGCGGCCAGCCTGAACGCCACCGGCCTCATCCGCTTCCGGGCCGAAAAGGTGGGCGCGGACACGGCCCTCGCGCACATCATCAAGCTGGTCGAGGACGCGCAAAGCTCCAAAGCCCCCATCGCGCAACTGGCGGACGTGGTCTCGGGCTATTTCGTCCCCGTCGTCTGCGCCATCGCGGCCGTGGCCGGGATCGCGTGGTATCTGGGGACGGGCGGGAACGCGGAATTCGCCTTCACCATTTTCATCTCCGTCCTCGTCATCGCCTGTCCCTGCGCCCTCGGGCTGGCGACGCCCACGGCCATCATGGTGGGCACCGGCAAGGGCGCGGAGAACGGCATCCTCATCAAAAGCGGCGCGGCGCTGGAGACGGCGCACCGGATCCGGACCGTCGTGCTCGATAAAACCGGCACCATCACCCAAGGCAAGCCGACCGTCACCGACGTCCTGACCGTCGGCGGGGCGGCGGCCGACCGGCTCCTGCAACTCGCCGCCTCCGCCGAGAAAGGCTCTGAACATCCGCTGGGCCAGGCCATCGTCGCCGGGGGCCGGGACAAGGGGCTGGAACTGCTCCCGGCCGACGACTTCCTCTCCCTCACCGGGCGCGGCATCGAGGCCAGGATCGACGGGACGGCGGTGCTCGCCGGCAACCGCAAGCTGATGGACGAGCGGGGCATCGCCCTGACCGCGCTGGAAGGCGACGCCGACCGGCTGGCGGACGAGGGGAAAACCCCGATGTACGTGGCGCTGGACGGCGCGTTGGCCGGCATCGTCGCGGTGGCGGACGTGATGAAGGCGTCCAGCCGGGAGGCAATCCGGAATCTTCACGACATGGGCATGGAAGTGGCGATGATCACCGGCGACAACCGCAAGACCGCCGCCGCCATCGCCAGGCAGGCGGGCATCGACCGGGTGCTGGCCGAGGTGCTGCCGCAGGACAAGTCGGCCGAGGTGAAGAAACTGCAGGACGAGGGCAAGACGGTCGCGATGGTCGGCGACGGGATAAACGACGCGCCGGCGCTGGCGCAGGCCGACATCGGCATCGCCATCGGCTCCGGGACGGACGTGGCGATGGAGAGCGCGGACATCGTGCTGATGCGCTCGGATCTCATGGACGTCCCGACCGCCATCGAGTTGAGCCGGCAGACGATACGCGTCATCAAGCAGAACCTGTTCTGGGCGTTCGGCTACAACATCCTGGGCATTCCGGTGGCGGCGGGCGTGTTGCGGCTGTTGTTCGACGGGCCCCTGCTCAACCCCATGTTCGCGGCGGCGGCGATGAGCCTGAGCTCCGTGTCGGTGCTGACGAACGCGCTCCGCCTGAAGCGGTTCCGGGCCAAGCGCCGGGCCGGATGACCTGGGCCTCTCCCGCTTCCGCTAAAAACGTTGAATTCACGGGCAGAAACGTCCGATATTGTCTACATGGACTATGTCGCTCTTCTGCAACCACTCTTCGCCTACGCCGCGCACGTCGCGGCCGCGGCGGAACAGCCGGGCTGGCTCCAGGGCCACGCCCCCGCCGTCAAGCGCGACCTCTCGCTCTTGCTCGGTTCCGCCATGCGGTCTCGGCAGGAACCCCTCGACCCGAACTTCGACCAGGCCTGGTTCGCCTTTACCCGCTGGCTCCGCTTCACGCTCGAACAACTGCCGGACGACGGCGAAATCGCCCGCGAATTCGTCCCCGGCGCCGAAGGCGGCGACGGCGAATTCCACCGCCGCCTGAGCCTCCTGCTCACGCCCCTGCCCGGCGGCTATCCGGGCGACATCCTCGAAATCATCCGCGTCTACGCCCTCTGCCTCGATCTCGGCTATCGCGAAACGCCTTCCGGCCCGGGCGCCCGCCCGAACGCCGATTCCCTCCGCCAGCGCTGCCGGGAACTCCTCGAATCCTCGCCGGCGCTGCCGGCCCGGCGTCCCGCGCCGCGCGCGTCGCCGCGGTTCGCCGCCGCCCTCGCCGTGCGGCTCCTCCCCCCGCTCCTTCCCATTGTTCTCTACGGGCTGTACCGCTATCTCCTGAGCGCCCTTTACGCGAATGTGGTGGGATGATGAAAACACTGACCTCGCTCTTCTCGACCGTCGCCAATTGCCTCTGGTGGGCCGGCGTCTTCCTCGCCTGCCGCGTCGCTGTCTGGCTCGCGGCCAAACCCGCCTGGTGGACCATTCCCCTCGCCCTCGCCGCCGGCGCGGCCTGGCTGGCCTTCCGCGCCCTCGGGCGAAAGCACGACGCCTGGCGCGAGGAGCAGGCGCCGTTCTCCGTCGCCGTTCCCGCGGCCGTCCCCGCCGTCCGGGCGCCCGCCTCCGCCCGCGCCCGCCTCCGCCGCGCCTGGCAACAAGGCCGCGCCCTCCGCGCGGGAAACCGCTTCCGTCCCGCCCCGCCCCTGTACCTGTTCCTCAACCTCACCCCCGGCGCCGCCGCTTCGCCCCTCGAATTGGGCGACGCCTTCGGCCAGGACGCGCTGGCCCGGACCGACGACTTCACCTGGCGTCGCGCTCCCGACGCCGCCTGGATAGACTGCCCCGACGCCCTCCTCCGGAACGACGGCGGCGGCTGGGGGGCGTTCGCCGACATCGCGGGGGAGGCCGAGATCGCGGGCGTCGTCGTCGCGCTGGACGCCGCCCGCCTCGCCGCCGCCGACCACGCCGCCGCCCCGATGCTCCGCCAGCGTCTGGAAGCCTTGCAGCGCGGGCAAAAACGCCCCCTTCCCGTCTATCTCGTCGTCGACAACATCGACCGCCTCTACGGACTCCGCTCCCTCGTCTCCCGCGTCGACCCGGGACGTCTCGCCGACCCCTTGGGCGATATCCGCGATCAGGCGCGGGAAAATTCCCCGGCCTTTTTCCGCCGCGTCCTCGCGGACAGCGCCGCCCTTCTGGAGCGCCTGGGCCGCTCCGCCATCGCCTCCGCCCCCGCCGCCCTTCTGGCGCGGGAGGAACTGCTCCGCCTGGAGGAGCCGCTCGTCCGGTTCTGCCGGCAGGTGTTTCTCAAGGGCAGCAGCCACGGCGGGCAAAACGCCGGATCCGGCCGGCACCTGCCCTGGATCCGCGGGCTGTTCCTCGCCGCCTCCGCCCCGGGCGGCGGCGACGCCGTGCCTCCCGTCCTCGCGCGGCTGGAATCGTTCGCCGACATCCACCGGGACATCCGCGAAACGCTGCCGGTCCAGCCCTGGTTCCTCCACAGCGCCCTCCGCGACGCCATTCCGGCCGACGCCGGGGCCGCCCGCGAGGCGGGAAGCCCCGGCGGCCGCAGCGCCTATCCCGCATACGCGGCCGGCCTGATCGCCGGGGCGCTGGCGCTCAGCCTGCTGCTGACCTGGTCGTTTCTGGAAAACAGAACCATTCTCCTGTCCGCGCGCGGCCGCGCCGCGCCGCCGGAGACGGCCGAAAGCCTCGAATCCTACCGCGAACTCGCGGCCGCGACCCGCCTCAGGGCGGACGGCCTGCGCCCGCCGCGTTTCGGCATGACCGAGGCCCGGGATCTCGCCGGCGTGCTGCAACGCCGCTACACCGACAGCTATTTCGATCTCAAAACCATCCCCAGCATCGAGCACGTGCAGGACGCCGCCCTGGCGGCGGCGGAAAGCGGCTCCCCGGCGGAAATCGGGAACGCCCTCCTCCTCCTCGCCGTCGCCCGGGAGGGCATCGCCCGGAACCTTGACGCCTCCGGCGGCGAACCGACGGAGCAGACGCGCTTTCTCCACGCCCTCGTCGCGTCCCTCCGCCTCGCCGCCCCGGCCGACATGCGCCAACTGGAGACGTATTTCGCCTGGGCCGGAAAGCAGGACTGGATGCCCGAGACCCGGGACGCGCTGGAGGCGTTCGAGCGCTACCTCGTCGACAACGCCGCCGGCGGCGACGTGGCGTCGTGGCTGTCCGAGTGGGTGGGCGGGCTGCCCGGGCTGCGGGCCGTCGACGCCTCGCGGGTGTGGGAAGCGCCGCTGGCCGACAACAGCGCCTCCATCATCGCGCCGGAGTGGACGCGGGAGGGCTACGCCATCGCCCGGGGCCTCCTCGACGCCGTGTCCTGCGGCTCCGGGAATCAGGACGCCTGGCGGGAAAAGCGGGAGGCGGCGCTGGAGCGCTACCGGACGCGGGCGCTGGAGCGGTGGCGCGGCGCGGCGGCGGCGCTGTGGAGCAAATTCCGCCGCCGGATTCCGGACGGCGAGGTCCAGGCCATGCTGCGGGCGGCGGTGCGCGGCGACGATCCGGCGTCGCGGTTCCTTTCGCTGCTGCGCCATCACCTCATGTACATGTTCGACGCCGCCGGCCCCGGCGACAACCCGGACGCGATCTGGCTGTTCCTCCACGACGCGCTGGCCGGGGCCGACGCTGCCGATGAGGCCAACGGCGGCCTTGCCTCCCGCATCGCCCACGCCGTGCGCGGCCTGGGCGACGACGACAATCTCGACCGCTGGTCGCGCCAGCTCGGCCTCGCCGCCGGCGGCGACGACCTTCCCGCCCGCGAGGCCTGGTCGCGCTGGCGCGGGGCGGTTCGCCGCTACGGGATGGCGGCGGAGGCGCCGGCGGACAATTTCACCGCTGTCCGCGAGCATTTCCGCGCCGGCGAGACCGGAAGCTCCGGGGCGCCGGCGACGGACCCGCTGCTCGAAGCCGGCCGGGAGGCCGAGTTCCTCCACCGCCATCTGCGGGAAAAGGCGGGGAGCGCCGCCTGGGACAGCCTCTCGCCGCTGGCGATGCACGATTACCTCCGCTATCTCGCCACCCGGGCGGCGGCGCTGCATCTGGACGCGCTGTGGCGCGAAGAGGTCTACAACCCCGCCCATCTCGCCGCCGGCGACGACGCGGACCGCCTGGACAAACTCGCCGCCGCCGGCGGCGCGCTGGAGAAGTTCCTCGCCGGCCCGGCCCGGGGCTTCTGGCACTGGGACGGGACCGGCCTCGCGAACGCCCGCTGGCGCCGGCTGCCGTTCATGTTCGACGACGTGTTCCTCGACTTCTGCCGGACGGCGATGCGGGAGGAGCGGCCGCGGCCGCCGGAAGCGCTGGAGCTGCCGCTCACCGTCCGCGCCGTGGATGTCGACCGGGAGGCGAAGGAGCGGCCGGTGACGGTGGAGTTCGCGCTGCGGAGCGGCAGGGAGAAGCAGTCGGTGTTTTTCAGCAATTACCGGATTTCCGAACCGTTGATCTGGCGTCCGGGCCGGGAGACGTCGGCGGAGATACGGGTCTATTTCCCCTCGGTGGAGGCGGTGGCGGAGTTCAGGGGGAAGGTGGGGCTGGGCAATTTCGTGTCCGCCTTGTCGGCGGGGGAGCTGCATCTTGACGCCGGTCTTTTCCCGGAGGCGGAGCCGGCGTTGCGGCGGATGGGGGTGAACAGGATCGTGGTGAAGGCGTCGGTGGAAAACGGCGGGCAGGTGCTGGAGTATCTGAACGAGAAGCCGTTCACGCTTCCCCGGTCGGTGATCACGCCGGGTCCTGCGGGCGCGGGCGACGCGGTGCTGGGCGTCGCGAACGGGCCGTATTAGTACTAATGTTCGATGATCAAGCTTTTCACCGAATAGGGGATATCCGCCGCTTGGGCGATGCAAGCCTGGATTTCCTGAAGTTTCGCTTCGGGCAGGGAGCCGACGAATTCATGGCGCCTCTTTCCCATGTTCGCAAGCAGCGCCGCCGCCGCAAGCCTCTCCTCCGGCGCGAGGCCCAAGGAAACCGGCAATCCGTCCTTGACAACGTCCGAGCTTTTCCGTATATAGAAGGCTTCCCATACGCGCGGCGCGGGCCGCGTCGTCTTTTTTCGTCTTTTTTTTGGACCAGCGGGCACGGAATCCCTGCCGCCGTTCGGGCGGTGCGAAGGCTCCCAACACTCCCGCGATCCGGAAGGAAACCGCACAATGGCAATCGCAACGCTCAAGGAAATGATCGAGGCCGGGGTGCACTTCGGCAGCGCCGCTTCGCGCTGGAACCCGAAGATGAAGCCCTACATCTTCTCCAAACAGAACAAGATCCACATCATCGACCTGCGCGAGTCGCTCCGGGGCCTCATCCGCACCTGGCATTTCCTGGCCCAGACGGCGGCCTCCGGCAAGCACGTCCTCTTCGTCGGCACCAAGCGCCAGGCCGCCGACATCATCCGTCAGGAAGCCACCCGCTGCGAATCCTTCTTCGTCTCCAACCGCTGGCTGGGCGGCACCCTCACCAACATGAACACCATGCGCCGCCGCGTCACCCGGCTGCAGGAACTGGAAGACCTTGAGAAAAGCGGCCAGATCCAGGAATTCTCGAAAAAGATGATCTCCTCCCTCACCCGCGAAAAACGCAAAATTTTCCGCAACTTCGAGGGCATCCGCGACATGAAGGAAATCCCCGGCGCCATCGTCATGGTCGACCCCGGCACCGAGCACATCGCCATCGCCGAAGGCATGAAGCTGGGCATTCCCCTCGTCGGCCTCGTCGACACCGACGACGATCCCACCAACCTCGATTTCGTCATCCCCGGCAACGACGACGCCTTCTGCTCCATCCAGTACGTCGTCTCGAAGCTGGCCGACGCCGTCATCGAGGGCCGCAAGCGCTTCGCCCTCCAGGGCACGGTGAAGCAGCGGGCCGAAGGCCGCAGCGGCGACGCGGCGGCGACCGCTCCCGCCGCGCCGGAGAAGGCGAAGGAAATCGACACCCCGCAGGACTTCAGCCAGGTCGGAGGCTTCTCCTACGGCGGCGAATAACCCGGGGGCTTCCCTGACAGACACTATCGGGGGGCGCCTCAGGGCGCCCCCGATTTCCGTAGCGCTGAAAAGCTTTTTCATTTTGGGCAATGGACATTCGGCGGTTTGAATGCGCATCGCCCAAAACCATAAGGAGATTCGCATGGCCATAGACGCCAAAACCATCAAGGAACTTCGCGAAAAGACCGGCATGGGCATCACCCAGTGCAAAAAAGCCCTCGAAGAATCGAACGGCGACATGGAACAGGCCGAGATGAACCTGCGCAAGCAGGGTCTGGACAAAGCCGCCAAAAAGGCCGACCGCCCCACCGGGCAGGGCGTCGTCGCCATCCGCCATCAGGGCGACGTCGCCGCCATGATCGAGCTGGCCTGCGAGCAGGAGCCGACCACCAACAACGAGCGCTTCGTCGCCCTGGTCGAGCTGGCCCTCGACGCCGCCGTCAAGAACAAGGTGAAGTCCGCCGCCGATCTGCTCAAGGCTTCCACCCCGGACGGGACCTTCGAGGATTCCATCAAGGCCACCATCGGCGTCGTCGGCGAAAACATCCAGTTGAAGAAAGCCTACTGCATGGACGCCCCGGCCGGCGGCCTCATCGGGCATTACGCCCACTTCAACAAGAAGGCCGGCGCGATGGTCGCGCTCAGGCTTGACGGCATCGACGCCGGCCACGCCGGCATGAAGACCGCCGCGAACGACATCTCCATGCACTCCGTCGCCGCCCGGCCCCTGGCCTGGAACCGCGAAGGCATCGACCCCGTCACCCTCGCCAAGGAAAAAGAGGTGATGATGGAAGAGGTCAAGACCAAGCCCGCCAACATCCAGGAGAAGATTCTGGAGGGCAAGGTCAACAAGTTCTACGGCGACAAGGTGCTGACGGAGCAGCTTTTCGTCAAGGATCCGGAAGGCAAGACCACGGTCCAGCAGCACCTGGACAAGTCCGCCAAGGACGCCGGCGGCAAGGCGTGCGTCGTCGATTTCGTCCGCTTCGAGCTGGGTCTGTAGGCGGGACGCGTTTTTCACTCCATGCATCCGCAAAAAAAAGGCCGGACGGCAACGTCCGGCCTCTGACAAAGCGCCCACTGCCGTCGCAGCGGGCGCTTTGTTTATCACAGGTTTGCCTCAAAACTGAAGTGGCTGCGCATTCAGCAATGCAGCGCGCCCGCAATCGCGGCGCTGAACTTTTCCAGGGCCGCGTCGTCGGGAAGAACCACGCTGAACCGGGAACGGCCTGACTCGTCCTTTGCGACGCAGGAATCCAGAGCGGCCCGAATGCGCGCTCTCTGTTCGTCCACCTTCGCGTGGATTGCTCCAGGCGCTGTCCCGTCCCCGGCTTGCCTGGCGGCGGGAAGCAGTTCGGCCAAAAACTCGAAGGCCGCGGCCAGAAGCTTGCCGCCGGATTCCTCCACCTTGCGGCGGGCGGTTTCCCGATCGGCGTCGTTCTTGTCCGGCTCAACCGCAAGCGGCGCGTCCGGTTTGCGGCCGAGCAGCAGTTCCAGGCGGGATTTCAACTCGTCCATGCCCGAGGCCAGGGACACCGCGTCGACCGCCGAGGCGGGATCGAGCGCCGCCAGCGCCACGTCGCGCTTCGCGCCGAGAACGCCCAGCAGCCGCTCCTCCAGCGTCTCTTCCGTCACCAGCAGATACACCTGAACCGGCCGCTTCTGCCCCATGCGGTGGGCGCGGGCGATGCGCTGCTCCAGCACGGCCGGATTCCACGGCAGATCGATGTTGATCACGGTGTTCGCCGCCTGAAGGTTCAGGCCGGTGGAGCCGGCGTTGGTGGAGAGGAACACCGCGCAGTCGTCGCTTTTCTGGAACCGGTTCACCAGCGCCTGGCGCTTGGTTTGCGGCACCTTGCCGTCGAGGCGGACAAAGCCGGCGCCGTGTTTCCCGAGAATCGGCTCCACCAGATCGAGCATGGTCGTCCATTCGGAAAAGACGATGATTCTGCGGCCTTCCTCGGCGAGAAGCCGTCCCAGCAGCGAATCCAGTTCCGCCAGTTTGGTGGAATGGCCGGGCTTCTTCTTGTCGACGAGATAGGTGCCGTTCGCGGCAAGGCGGCACATGAGAAGCGCGCGCCGCAGGCGCAGCAGATCCATTTCGCTGATGAAGCTTTTCGCCAGAATCTGGCTGACGATGCGCAGGCTGGCGCCGTGCAGATCAAGCTGCTGGCTTGTCGGGGGGATGCGAAGTATCTCGGTGTGGCGGGACGGGAGTTCGCGCATCACCATGTCGCGGGTGCGGCGGAGCAGGATGGGCTT
>QMCE01000411.1_pt1 | contig 21875 bp, 15 predicted proteins | sample 1821851 | NCBI WGS metagenome assembly QMCE01 (sample SAMN09453174, study PRJNA476694) | Termite gut metagenome, whole genome shotgun sequencing project. | isolation source: worker | host: Odontotermes sp. | place: South Africa:Pretoria | collected 2016-01-28 | reverse complement strand
ATGGACATGGTGCCGAGGGTGGCGATGAGGGCGGTTATTTTCAGTTTGGTGACGATGAGGCCGTTGAGGAGGCCGATGAGGCAGCCCATGGCGAGGCCGCCCGCGAGGCCGAGCGCGACATTCCCCGTCGCGGTGATGGCGTAGACGCAGAACACGCCGACGACCGCCTGCGAGGAGCCCACGGACAGATCGATGCACCCCAGCAGGACGAGCATAACCATGCCGATGGAGCAGATGGCGGTCATGGACGCCTGGCGCAGGACGTTGATGATGTTGACGCCGCTGACGAAGCTCGGCTCCAAGAGCGCCAGCGCGGCGCAGATGACGGCAAGGGTCAGGAGCAGGGTCAACTGCTCGTATTCCCATACCAGCGACAGGGCGGTGCGTTTTTTCTCGTTCATGGCCGGGACTCCGGAATTATGAATTTTGTCGTGATGCGGCGCGGCCGCGCGGGGACGGCCGCGCCGCCGGAACCTACTTTTTCAGCGCGTCGATGGCGGCGAAGTTGGTTGTGTAGCCGCCGTCGGCGTTTTTGGCGTAGAAGACGTCGAAGTTGTCGCGGGTGATCATGATGGTGGGCGTCTCGAAATGCTCGGGGAGGTCCGCGCCTTCGTTCGCGAGAATGGCGGCGTCGATGAGGCTGGCGCCGACGTAGTCGGGGAACATGCCGAGGGCGGCCCTGTAGGGGGTGCCGCCGAGAAGCGCCTCGCGGCCGACCACGCCCTCGAAGCCGAAGCCGATGGCGATGAGGGCGTCCTCGTCCAGGCCCGCCTCGCTGTAGGCGTTCATGCCGCCGGTGGTGGCGTTGTCGTTGATGCCGAAGATGACGTTGATGTCGCGGTTGGCGGTGAGGGCGTCGGCGGAGACGCGGAGGGCCGTTTCCTTGCTGCCCTGGCAGTCCACCTCCTGCTTGATCGTGTACTTCAGCCCGGCCGCGTCCATGCCCTCCTTGAATCCGGCGACGCGCTGGCGGCAGTCCTCGTAGTTCGGGAAGCCGACGATGAGAATCTTCGGATCGAGGTTGTTCGCCTTCGCGTACATGGCCATCCACTCGCCCGCCTTGCGGCCGGCGGCCTGGTTGCTGATGCCGACGTAGCACTCGGCGCCCGGGACGATGTTGGCCTCGGTGATGACCTTGATGCCCGCGTCGGTCGCGTCGGCGACGGCTCCGGCGAGCGCCTTGGCGTCGACGGGGGTCATGACGAGAACGTTGACGCCGGCGGCCATGAGGTTCTCGATCTGGCTGATCTGCTTGCCCGGATCCATGGCGGCGTCGGCGATGGAGAGATCGACGCCCTTCTCGTTCGCGCGGCGCTGCGCACCGTTGCAGATGTTCTGGTACCATTCATGACTCATGTCGCTGACGATGTAGCCGACCTTGAGCTTCTCTGCCGCGCAGGCGGCGGCGGGCGACAGGAACGCGGCGAAAACGGCGGCGAAAACGGCCAGGGCGATGACCTTCCTCATGTCCAACTCCTTCCATCCAATCCAGAAAGCGTCCGTCGGACGACGGAACAGAAATCGTGCTTGGGCTTTGTCGCAAAATAACTGTTACGCCTGTGTCTGTCAGGAACGGGCAATAGCAGCGTTTTCCTGCAAGAACGTGGTATAGTTATTTCGTGACAGACGCTTATTGCGCTGTTTCCCCTCCCAGCAGGCCGTCCATGACGAGGGCGGTGCCGCCGTAGGCGAGGATGTCGGCCCCGAGCATCGAGCGCTCGACGACGATCTCCCTGCCGACGGCGGAGAAGGCTTTCTCCCTGATCGACGCCCGCATCCCGGCGACGAAGGGATCGAGATCGATGGCCGCCCCGTCGTAGGAGGCGACGACAATCTTCTCCGGCCCGAACATGTTGGCGAGGGACACCGCGCCCACCGCGACGACGCGGGCGTGATCTTCGACGAGCGCGGAGACGGCGGGATCCCCGGCCGCGCGGGCGGCGAAAATCCTGGCCAGATCGGCGTGGTACGATCGTCCCCGGCGCCCGGCGCCGAGGTATGCCCCGCGAAGCGCCCTGAATCCGGCGTAGAGCTCCAGGCAGCCGGCGTTGCCGCAGGAACACTTCGGTCCGTCAAGGTTCACCGTGATGTGCCCGATCAGGCTCACGACGCCGCTGTGCCCCCGGTAGAGGCTGCCGTTGATGATGGCGGCCGCGCCTATGCCTTCGCCGATGGTGTAGAGGGCGAAGTGACTGCACTCTCTGCCGCAGCCGAACCAGTGCTCGCCCAGCGCCATCGCGTTCGCGTCGTTTTCCGCGAAGACGGGACAGCCCAGCCGCGCGGAGAGAAGGGCGCAGAGTTCGTCCCAGGCGAAGGGGCGGCCGTTGCGCTTCCCGAGCGCCCACGTCGCGGCGTGCCGCGCTTCCGCCGCCGCGAGCCGCGTCATCCGCACCGGCCCGGGGGCGGTGACGGCGATGCCGGAATAGCTGTCGCCCGCCATTCTCCACTCATCCATCAGGCCGGCGATGTGGCGGTGCAGAGCCTCCGGAACGCCGTCGGGGGCGCCAAGCAGATCGCGCGAGTTGCGGGAAGAGCGCCGCAAAACCCCGCCGCTTGCGTTGGTCAGATAGCTTTCCGTCTGCGAGCGGCCGAGATAGACGGTGAGTATGCGGAAGACGTCCGGATTGACGGACAGGGGAATGGGCTTGCGCCCGACGACGGGCGCGTCCGCGCTGTCGGGCGATTCGCGGAGCAACCCCTTCTCGATCAGTTCGTCGACGATGCCGCTGATGGCGGCGCCGGTGAGACCGATGCGGGCGGCAAGGCTTTTTCGCGACAGCCCTCCCGCCTGGATGACGGTCTTCATCGCCAGCGCCCGGTTGTGGCGGCGCGCCAGCCTGGGATTTCGTCCTTTGTTTCCGGCCATGGTCCGGCTCCGGTTCACGAACGGGGAGGGAATGAGGCTTCCTGCTGTCTCGCCTGCGTCACGCCGTCGCCGCCTCAGCCATTGCCGCGACGTTTTCCGGCGGAATGTTCGGCAGCAGGCACTCGTGGCTCGGGCTGACGATGAGGTTGGGACCGAGGAATGTGCGCACCCGCGCGACCTCGGCGCGAATCATCTCCGGCGTGCCCCGTACCATCAGTTCCTGCACATCGATGCCGCCGAGGAAGGAAATCCTGCCGCCGAAGTCGCGGGCCAGCGTCTCCGCGTCCATGTCCCGCGCCAGCGCTTGCAAGGGGTGCAGGCAGTCGACGCCGGCGTCGATCAGGCGATCGATCACCTTGTGGATCGCGCCGCAGGAGTGGAGGATGACCTGCTTGTTCCAGCGGTGGCCCTGATCGGTGAATTTCCGGAACCAGGACATGATATATTCGTCGAACTGGGCCGGCCCGCAGATCAGATCCTGCTGGGTGCCGAAATCGTTCCCGAAGAAAAAGGCGTCGACAAGATCCCCCGCCGCGGCGAAGAATTTTTCGTTCGCCTCATAGTAAAAATTGCAGACCCGGTCGGTGACGGCGTGGACGAGGTCGGGATTGAGGTGCATGTCCATCATGTACTTCTCCATCCCCATGAGATCCATGACGTTGTGGTAGAAGCAGGTCCAGAAACCGCTGGCGCGGTAATACGGGCCCGCGTTCTCCAGCGCGCGCAGGCAGTCGTCGAAGTTGAGGTATTTCGCGTCCGGCCAGTGGCAGGCGTCGTCGAGTTCGGCCACATCCTCGACATCGACAAGGGGGTGCCTCGGACCGCTGGAGCGTTCCCATGTCGTGTCGTCGAACATCCTGTGTCCGTCCGGGTGGCGGTAGGCGCTCTCGAAAAATTGCGGGCTGATCCAGCGGAAATCGTCGCCGATTGTCCGGCGCAGCGATTCGCCGTCCGGACAACCGAAGTGTCGAAGCAGAATGGGCCACGTGTCGTCGTGCGGGTTGCCGAGCCAGAAGCCGCAACGGTCGGCGGGCTGTTTATTGATGATGGATCGGATGCGCTCGCGGGAATTCATGACCGTCTTCTCCCCTGCAGGAAAGGCGCCTGACCTGTTTTTTTGGTTTGTCGATACTGTAATCATATTTGATTAAGTAACTTAATCAACTAAAAAAACTTTTTCTTGAAGGCAGCGGAGCGTGCGAGGCGAAAGATTGTCGGGGATTTTCGGTGTTGACGGACGTGTGCCGGGCGAACGCCGGTTCCATCGGGAAGGATATGTATGGCGAATTTGCCATATATGGCATTGATGCCATTGTTCGATATGATGATTCCTTCTGCTCATATATGGCTTCTGTGCCATTATCGCCTGTAACCCCTTGGAATTCCCCCGTTCTTTATGCCGCGAGATAAATGGCGGGCTTTGGCAAGATTGTTGCATGGATTCACGCTATCCAACGGTATCCGCTCTTTTGCCACGTAAACACTATCAGGGGAGACGCTATGACCATACAATCCGTTATCAAGCCAAACAATTACCGCGACTCCATCTTCCTCATGAAACTGTCGGTGCAGGCCGCAAAGGAAAGCGGCGCCGAAGCCGTCTCCGCCATGATGGCAACCGACAGGAACAAAGACCTCTTCAGCGCCTCCGGACTGATGACCCCGGAAATTCACGCCGCAAAGGCAAACGACCTCGCCATCGCCATCAAAGGCGACGCCGCCCAGGCCGAAGCCGCCGTCGCGGCCGTCATGCGCCTTCTCGATCAGGCCCCGGAGAGGAAAAGCGGAAAAGACGCCCCCGGCGCCGCCGCCCCCGCCGCCATCCGCCAGGCCGTCGCCGCCGACCCCGGCCTCAACCTCGCCCTCATCTCCGTCGCCGGCGACTACGCCCGCTACGAAGCGGCCGAGGCCCTGACGGCGGGGATGGACGTCATGCTCTACAGCGACAACATCTCCCTCGCCGACGAACTGGCGCTAAAGCAAATGGCGCGAAAGAAGGGCCTGATGGTCATGGGCCCCGACTGCGGCACCAGCATCATTGGCGGCGTCCCCCTCGCCTTCGCCAACAAAATCGCCCGCGGCCCCGTCGGCATCGTCGGCGCCTCCGGCACCGGCCTTCAGGAAGTCGCCTGCCTTCTCGACCGCATGGGCGTGGGCGTGAGCCAGGCCTACGGCACCGGCGGCCGCGATCTCAAGGACGACATCGGCGGCATCACCTCCTTCACCGCCATCGACCGCCTGGCCGCCGACAGCGACACCAAGGCCGTCGTCATCCTCGCCAAACCCCCGGGGAAGGCCACCCGCGCCGCGATGCTGGAGCGCTGCCGCAGCCTGGGCAAACCTGTTTTCGTCCACTACATCGGCGCGTCCGACTATGCCGGGGAAGAGGCCGCCGGCCTCCACACCGCCCGCGACCTCACCGAACTCGCGTGCGTCGCCGCCCGCAGCTTCAACCCCAAGGCGGTCCTGGACGGCATGGACCGGGAAACCGCCGCGCCCGCCGCCAGGCCGGGCGGCTTTCTCCACGGTTTCTTCGGCGGCGGCACCCTGGCGCAGGAGGCGGCGGAGATCTGCGGCCCCCTCCTCAAGGGCGACAAGGCGTCCAACCTCGCCGTCGCCGGCTTCACGAAAATCGGCGGCAGGGATTCCTTCACCGGACACGTCTTCTGGGACTTGGGCGAGGACGAATTCACCGTCGGCCGCCCCCACCCGATGATGGCGCCCGACCTGAAGATGGACCGCATGGCGCAGGCGCTCATCGACCCCCGGGTGTCCGTCGTCCTCATGGACATGGTCATCGGCTACGGATCGCACCCGGAGCAGGCGCGGCTGGCGGTGGAGGCGATTGAGCGGGCGGACAAGGAAAGCGGCGGCAAGAGCAGACAAACGATCGTCGTCGCGTCCGTCTGCGGAACCGAGGGCGACGCCCCGAGCCGCTCGGCCGAGATCGCCCTGCTGGAGAAGGCGGGGGTCGTCGTCCTCGCCTCAAACGCCGCCGCCGCGCGTTGGGCGGCGAAGGTCGTCTCGGCCTAGCGATCCATTTTCCGTTATCCGCCAAAAAAAACATGGAGATGAAGAATGCCTGAAAATACACTGAACGTCGCGGCCATCGGCGTGGACGTATTCGACGCGGCGCTGAACGACGCCAAAACCCCCTACACCCGCATCGACTGGACCCCGCCCGCCGGCGGCGACGCCGGGCTGGTCGACATTCTCTTCCGCCTCGACACCGAGTGCCTGGGCGACGACGGCGAGTCCCTCGTGGACAAGGCCAACCAGGAAGCGTTCGACCGTCTGCGCCGCGGCCTGCCGACGCTCAAGCGCGTCCGCCCTGCCCATGAGGTTATCGAGGGGATGGACAAACGCACCATCCTCCATGCCGGTCCCCCCATCAAATGGGAAGACATGTGCGGCCCCATGCGCGGCGCGTTTCTCGGGGCAATCAAGTACGAGGGCCTGGCCGACAACGACGCCGGCGCGGAAAAGATGATGGCGGAGGGAAAAATCGCCTACGGCCCCAACCACGGCCGGAACGCCGTCGGCCCCATGACCGGCATGATCTCCTATTCCATGCCCGTCTTCGTGGTCGAGAACGAAGCCTTCGGCAACCGCGCCTTCTGCACCGTGAACGAGGGTCTCGGGAAAGTCATGCGCTTCGGCGCCAACGACGACTCCGTCGTCGCCAACCTGAAGTGGATTGAGACGGTTCTGGCCCCGGCCATGGACCGGGCGCTGGTCGATTGCGGCGGCGTCAACCTGAAGAACATCATGGCGCAGTCGTTGGCGATGGGAGACGAGATGCACCAGCGGAACGTCGCCGCCAGCCTCAATTTCCACAAGGCCATCGCCGGCGCGTTCCAGGCGGCGCTGGGCGCGAACCCGGACGGGCGGAAGGCGGTCGAGTTCGTCGCGGGCAAGAACGAGCAGTTCTTCCTCAACCTCGCGATGGCGTCGTGCAAGGCGATCATGGATCCGCTCCGCGACATCCCCTACAGCACCGTCGTCACCGCAATGAGCAGGAACGGCGTCAACTTCGGCATCAACGTCTCCGGCCTCGGCGGCCAGTGGTTCGAGGCCCCCTGCCTGAAGCCGCAGGCCCTCTACTTCCCCGGCTTCACCGAGGACGACGCCAACCCCGACATGGGCGACTCCGCCATCGTCGAGTGCTTCGGCGTCGGCGGCTTCGCGATGGGCGCGGCCCCGGCGGTGGTGCGCTTCGTCGGCGCGGGCGGCACGGCGGACGCGTTCCGCTACACCGAATCCATGCGCGCCGTCACCATCGGCGCCAACCCCGACATGCCCATCCCCGGCATGGACTTCACCGGCATCCCCTCCGCCATCGACATCCGCCGGGTGGCGGCGACCGGCATCCTGCCGGTCATCAACACCGGCGTCGCCCACCGTCTGCCGGGCGTGGGGCAGGTCGGCGCCGGGATCGTGACGCCGCCGATGGACATCATGCACCAGGCGCTCCGCGCCTTCGCCGCCAAGTACCTGAAAAAAGCCTGACGTTTTTCTTGCACAGGGAGCGCCGTTGAACACCCTCACCCCCACATTCGCCCTGACCGCTTCGGCCATGCTGCCGGTCGCGGCCCTGCTCGTCCTCCTCATCGGCCTGAAATGGACGGCCGTCCGCGCCGCCGTCGTCGGCTTCGCCGCCGCCGCCCTGGTCGCGGCCGCGTTCTACAAGGCGTCCGGCGGCCACATCCTGAACGAATCGCTGAAGGGCCTGTGGAACAGCGTCTCCATCATCATCGTCATCTTCCCGGCCATTCTCATCTACGAGACGAGCCTCCAGGCGGGAGCCTTCCCCGTCATCCGCCGCGAGCTGACCCGCCTCATCCCCGACCAACTCCTGCAGGTGCTGGCGCTCGGCTGGTGTTTCTCCAGCTTCCTGCAGGGCCCCTCCGGCTTCGGCGTGCCCATCGCCGTCACCGCGCCGCTCCTCATCGCCATCGGCGTCAAACCGATGTGGGCCGTCGCCATTCCCCTCCTCGGCCACGCCTGGGGCAACACCTTCGGCACCCTCGCCCTCGCCTGGGACGCGCTCGCGCAGCAGGTGGATCTTCCGCCCGGCGAGTTGCGGTCGGCGGCGCTGTGGTCGGGCGTTTTCCTGTTCTTCATGAACGCGCTGGCCGGCGTCTTCATCTGCGCCTTCCACAGCGGCGTGAAGGGCGTCCGCCACGGCCTCCCCGCCGTCATCGCCCTCACGCTCGTCATGGGCGGCGGCCAGACCGTCATGGCCGTCGGCCTGCCGTCGCTGGCGACCGTCGTCCCCACCACCGTCGCGCTCGGGGCGGCGCTGTTCCTGGCGCGGATGCCCCGCTACCGCCGTCTCCTCCGCGACGGGGGCGGCGTCGCCAGCCCCATCATGGAAAAGGCGGCGCTGGACGAACCGGCGCCGCCGCCGGGCGGCCTTGGCCTGCACCAGGCGATGCTGCCGTATTACGCCTTGACCGTCGTCTCCCTGGCGGCGCTGCTGATCCAGCCGCTCAAGGCGTCTCTCGCGGGGATTGCCGTCACCAGCTTCGGCTTCGCCGAGGAGACGACCGGCCTCGGCTTCGTCAGCGTCGGCTCCCCCGCCTACTCCCCCATCGCCTGGCTCATCCACAGCGGTTTCTTCCTCCTCCTCTCCGCCGTCGTCGCCGGGGTCTATTACCTCGCCCGGGGCAGCCTGACGGGGGACGGCGTGAACAAGGCCCTGTCGCAGACATGGCGCAAGGCGCTGCCGGCGTCGCTGTCCGTCGTGCTCCTCATCGGCATGAGCAAGGTCATGGGCGGCAGCGGCCAGACCGACGTCCTCGCCCACGCCGTTGCCGGCCTGACCGGAAGCTGGTACGGCGGGCTGTCGCCGCTGGTGGGGGTGCTGGGCGCGTTCATGTCGTCGTCGAACGTGAGTTCAAACATTCTCTTCGGCCAGTTCCAGTCCGCCACCGCCGCCCTGACCGGCTTCAACGTCGCGGTCATTCTGGCGGCGCAGACCGCCGGCGCGGCTCTCGGCTGCATGATTTCGCCGTCCAAGGTGATGCTGGGCGCGACCACCGCCGGCGTGGTGGGACAGGAGGGCGTCATCATCCGCAAGCTTCTGGGCGTGGCGGTGCTGTGCGCCGTCCTCACCGGCGGGCTGGTGATGCTGTTCGGCCGGGCGGCGGCGTAACGCCCGGAAGGCTACGGGCGCTGCCGCGCGGCGCGATCCAACGCCAGCAGGATGCCGAAGAGCGCGTCCCAGCCCGAACTGTGGCCGACGCGGGCGATCCGTTCCAGCAAGGGGGAAACGTCGGTCCGCGCCGTCAGGACGCCGGTCAGGAGGTCGTGGAACGCCGCCGCGCCGGCGCCGTCCAGCGCGGCCAGCAGGTGGGCGCGGCTGATGGGGTTGGTGGCGGCGGGGGACAGGTCGCGGAGCGGCGGCGCCATGATGGCGACGGCCGCGGCGTCGCCAACCGCGTGCAGGGCGAGGAGGACTCCGGCCAGGATGTCGTCGCCGGACGGGGTAAGGCCGGGGCCAAGGCCCAGCAGGGCCGGCGCCCAGGCGGGGGCGGCGGCGGGATGCTCCAGCCAGTCGAGCAAGCGCCGCGTCCCGTCCGCCGCCGCGTCGACGAGCGCCTTGGTCAGGGGATCGGCGTCGGCGGGAAGGCCGCCCTGGCGGAGAAACAGCAACGCCGGCAGGGAGCGCGGCGGCGCGGCGGCGGGCAACGCGGCGCGCAGCGCCGCGAAACCGCGCCGGAACGGTTCGGCGGCAAAACGGGGAAACGGGGCCGGACGCCAGACGGCGTGCGGCCCCGTTTTGATGACCAGCCCCGGAGACGACAGCCGCGCGTCGGCGCGGGTGAAGACTGTCCCGGGCCGGACGCCCGCCGCTTCCGGTCCGCGCCAGTCGCGGCACAGGACGTGCAGCGGCCCCGATTCCGCGCCTTCGCCCAGGAAGCACGCCAGCCGCCCGTCGCCGTCTTCGGCGTAGAAGCTCCGTTCAAACGCGGCGATCACCCGGAGTTCCGGAGCGGCGATGACCCGCGCCGCCTCTTCCCCGGCCTCCGCAACCGTCGTCGTCTCCTCCGTCTCCCGGCCGTCACGCCCCGCCATCGCCCGCCTCCGCCTCCGTCAATGCGCGGTAAAAGCATCTGAGCGCTTCCGCGACCGCCTCCATAGGCGGCGTGGCGAGGCCGGCCCCGACCTGCCCCACGCCCGCGAGGCGGTGGGCGACGCCGGAGTTGATCGCCGGCAGGATGCCGGTGGCGACGATTTGCGTGATGTCGATGCCGGTGGGCGCGCCGGCGAAATTCAAGCCGGGCAGGCAGAAGTCGGGGTTGGCCCCGATGCAGATGTGCTCCATGTCGATGGAGAAGCCGGCAGCCTCGGCCGGATCGCGGGCGCCCAGAAAACGCGCCACCGTCGGCGACGCCGCCATCGCGAAGCCGCCCAGGCCGTAGCACTCCATGATGGCGGAGTCGCCCATGTCCGGGTTGGCGTCGTCCTCGCCGAAGCCGGGAAAATACAGGCCGCGCGGCAGCATCGACGGCGCCGTCATCCACCTGCCGTCCAGAGCGCTCACCATGAGGCCGAAGTCGACGCCGTTCCGGCTCATGCACGTCGCCATGCTGCAATAGGGGATGCCCCGCGCCGGGTCCAGCGCCGACTTGGCCGCGGCCATCGCGAGGTTGAGAAAGAACTGCTCGTTGTCGCGGGACAGGAAGGAGACGATGGCGGGGAGCGCTCCGGCCGGCAGGGAAAGTTCCGGCGCGGCGTCGAGGAGGGCCGTGGCCACGTCCTGGTAAAAAAGGAGGGAGGCGGCGATGTTCCGCTGGTGCATCTCGTCGCCCATGAGGAGCGCCTTGGCCATGATGCGCTTCAGCTCCACCCCGCCCGTCCGCCGCACCGCCGCGTCCAGGGCGGGCGCAAGCGTCTCTTCCAGCCAGCGCAGACGCGCAAGCACCGGCGGGTTGTTCGCGCCGAAACGGAGCACATACCCCACGCCCTCGTTCAGCGGCGCGAAGGCGCGGTTGCCGAAGGCGGCGTTCTCGACTTCCAGGAGCGGCATGGACGGCGAGACGATGCCGGCCATCGGGGCGACGACGCCGAACTCGTGCGTCGCGCGGCAGCGAATGTCCCCGGCATCGAGCAGCGCCGCCGCTTCGGCGTCCGACCGGGCCCGGCGCTCGTAGCGGACCGCGCCCAGGACCGCGCCCCGCATGGGGGCGCACATGTCGGCCCAGGCGATGGGGGGGCCGGCGTGGAGGAGGGTGTCTTCGTCCAGTCCCGGCAACAGGTCGCGGGCGGGGGCTATCCGGCGCAGCACCGGGCGCGCGGCGAGGACGCGGTCCAGCGCCCGGCGGTTGGCGCTCTCGATGCGGGAGCGGCCGTCCCGGTCCGGAAAGTCCGCGGCGAGGCGGAAGAGGATGTCCGCCAACTCCGGATCGCCCTGCCCAGGCGGCCGCCACTCCACGTCCAGGCAGACCGCGCCGCTCCCGGCCGGTCCGGCGGCGAAGTCGGCGAGGCCGATATTGACGACGCGCGGCTTATCGGTCATGGCGGCCTCCGGCGATGAAGGACGCGGCCCAGTCGGCGGCGAGAATCATGTTGCCGGCCGCGACGACGGAGGCGTTGCGGAGGATGCCTAGCTCCCGGGAGCGCGGCGGGTCGTCGCGCTCGGTGCCCACGACCGCCGCCGCCACCGCCTTGTCCCGGCTCGCCCCGCCGCTCCGCCGCGCCGCCTCGTCCACGGCCCGCACCAGCAGGGCGGCCTGATCGCGGGCCGTGCCGGCGCCCAGCACGATATCGGTGACGACCGCGCCCACCTCGGGGTCGCACAGCTCCCGCGTTATCCGCTCCATCTTGTCGCGGGGAAACAGCATGGGGTGGGGGCGGCCCAGCGTGAATTCGTCCGCGCCCATGTCCAGGAAGACGTGGCCGGCGGCGCCGGAAGCGTCCTGCAGGACGACGTCGCCCAGGATGTCCATCGCCCGCAGGGCGGCCTCGCGGCACAGGGTGCCGCCGCTGAATATTCCCCGGAGGAAACGGCCGCTCCCGCGCCGGCGGGGGACAGGCGGCGTCTCCGGAAGGTCGATGTCCGCCGTGTCCAGATCGGGCGCGACGGCGGCGGCGGCCAGGAGCGCCATGTCCCGGAGATCGCGGGCGCGGGAGACGCCGGCCGCCTCCTCGGGGCCGGAAGCGTCCACGCCCAGATAGCGGATGATGACCGGCTTGTCCAGCCCGGCGTAGGCGCGGAGCAGGCGGCGCCGGGTCGCGGGGCCGGGGTCCTGCGCGATGACCAGCACGACCCCGACGGCGGCGTCCCCGGCCAGCCGGTCCAGCGCGGCGCGGGCGGAGAGCCCGCCCACGGCGTCGACGAAATCCCGCCGGCCGACGCCGTAGGCGGCGGCGACACCCAGGCCGCAGCGGTCAAGGAGGCAGGAGACCTCCTGAATGCCGGTCCCGCTTGAGGCGACGATGCCCACCGGCCCGGGCGCCAGGATGTTGGCGAAGCCGAGGGGAACGCCGCCGATGACGGCGGCGCCGCAGTCGGGGCCCATGAGGAGGCGGTTGTTCCGCTCTGCCAGACGCTTCAGCGCCAGTTCGTCGGCGAGGGAGATGTTGTCGCTGTAGAGGAGGACGTCGAGGCCGGCGGACAGGGCCTGCGCCGCCTCGAAGCGGGCGTAGTCGCCGGGGGTGGAGATGATGGCGAGGGTGGCGTCCGGTTGCAGCCGCAGCGCTGCCGGGAGCGACTTCGGCCGCCGGCCCGGGCGGGCGTCGCCGCCGCCCCGGGGCCGGAGCAAGTCCCGCACGACGCGCTCCGCCTCCGGCCACAGCGCCGGCGGCGCGTCTATCGCCACCACCAGATCCTGCGGCCGCGCCGGCTCCAGCGCCGGCGTCAGCAGCCCGGACGCCGCCAGGAGCTCCTTGTTCCGGGGCGTGGCCATCATGGCTGAAATCTGGCGCGCGCCCGTCTCCTCCCGCGCCCGGCTGGACAGCTTCATGAGGAAGGCCGAATCCCTGTACACGGAGGGCAGGACGAGGCTGTGGACGGCATTGGTGTCGGACATGCGCTTTCCGCCGGGGGCTGTGAAATATGTTGCGCGGCGCGATCGCGGCGTCGTATAATCGACGGCGGCGCCGGACGCCATTATACGACTTCGCCGTCGCGGCCGGAAGGGGGGACGGCCCCTCCGGCCAACCGATTCCACCCCGGGGAAAAGCCGCCGCATGGACAACCGCCCTCCCGTCGTCCTCGTCGTGGACGCGAGCCCGAGCGGCCGCGACACCCTCCGCGCCATCCTCGGCCCCCGGGGCGTCGACTGCCGCGAAGCGGGCGGCCCCGAGGCGGCGCTGGCGGAGCTGTCCCGGACGCGCCCGGACCTCGTCCTGCTCGATCCCGGTCCCGGCCCGGCCTCCGGCCCCGGCCTCGTCCATCTCCTCCGCGAACGCCTTCCCGACATTCCCCTCATCGTCGTCACCGCCCGCCGCGACGCGGGCGCGGCGGCGGGGGCCGTGCGCCAGGGCGTCTACGACTGTCTGCCCAAGCCCGTCAACGCCAACGCCCTCCTCCTCTCGGTCAACCGCGCGCTGGAGGAAAAGCGCCTGAAGGACGAACTGCGCATCCTGAAGGGCCGGCTGTCGGAACGCGCCTCCCTCCGCGAGCGCATGGGCGACAGCGACGCCGTGCGGGCGCTGGTGCGGATGCTGGAGAAGATCGCGCCCACGCCCTTCACCGTGCTCATTGAAGGCGAAAGCGGCGCCGGCAAGGAACTCGTCGCCCGCGCCATCCACGACATGTCCGGCGCGTCGGGCGGGCAGTTCGTCGCCGTCGACTGCGGCGCGATTCCGGACAGCCTGTTCGAGAGCGAACTCTTCGGCCACGTCAAGGGCGCGTTCACCGGCGCCGCCGGCGACAAGACCGGCTTTTTCGAGGCGGCGGACAACGGTACCCTGTTCCTGGACGAGGTGTGCAACCTCTCCTGCGCGGCGCAGCGGAAGCTCCTCCGCGCCATCGAGGAGCGGCAGATCCGGAAGATCGGCTCCACCGTCCCCCGGGCGGTGAACGTCCGCATCATCGCCGCCGCCAACCGCCCGCTGGAGAAGGACGTGGAAAACCGCCTGTTCCGCGTCGATCTCCTCTACCGCCTGAAGGAAGTCTCGGTCAAGGTCCCGCCGCTCCGCGATCGCCCCGAGGACGTCAGCTACCTCGCCTCGCGCTTTCTTGAGGAATTTCGGGAAAAGCTGGGCATCCGGAACCCCGGCCTGTCCCGGGAGGCCGTGCTGGCGCTTGCCGACTACCCGTGGCCGGGCAATGTCCGCGAGCTGAAAAACGTCATGCGCCAGGCGGCGCTGATCTGCGAGGAGGGCCGGACGGTGCAGCCGCGCCATCTGTCGTTCCATGCCGACGCCGCGGCGGCCGCCGCCGCCGCGCCGGAGCCGGCGGCCGCCGTTCCGGACAGTCCCGAGAGCTTCGCGGCGCTGCCGCAGGGAACGCTGGCGGATATTGTGGGCGAGTACGGCCGCCGCCTTGAGAAGCGCCTGATCGAGCTGGCCATCCGGGAGGCCGGCGGCAACAAGTCGGCGGCGGCCAGACGCCTCGGGATCGATTACACCACCCTCCACCGCAAGCGGAAGCAGCTTGGCATCGAATAACCCGTCATGAAAAAGAAAAACGTCTCCCCGGCATGGCAACCGGGGAGACGCGTCGGGCTTTCTCCATTGGAGGATGGAGACGCTGCTATTGGGTATGTTTACGCGACCACGTGCGTACCCGCGCCTTCGCGGAACGCTTTCCCCAGATTCTCGGGGTTGGTGATGATGACTTCCTTGCCGCCGGCCCTGATGAAGTCGATGGCGGCCTGGATCTTCGGGCCCATGCTGCCGGCGGGGAACTGGCCCTCGTCCAGATACCCCTGCATGGCGGCGACCGTCACCTTGCCCAGCGCCTTTTCCGTGGGCTTGCCGAAATCGATGGCGACGTTCGGCACGCCGGTGGAGATGACGAGGAGGTCGGCCTCCAGATTGTTGGCGAGGAGGCGCGAGGCCAGATCCTTGTCGATGACCGCGTCCACGCCCTCGTAGTCGCCGTCCGCCTTCTTCAGGACCGGGATGCCGCCGCCGCCGACGGCGATGATGTTGAAGCCGGCGGCGATGAGGCTCCTGCAGGCGTCCAGTTCGACGATGTCGATGGGCTTCGGCGACGGCACCACGCGGCGGAAGCCGCGGTTGGCGTCGGCCTTCATGACCCACTCGGGGTGGTCGGCCTGGACCGCCTTCGCCTTCTCCTCGTCGTAGAACTCGCCCACATATTTGTCCGGGGACTTCATCTTCGGATCGTTCGGGTCCACCTGCACCTGGGTGATGACGGTGACGGTGCTGGAGGGGAGTTTGCGGCGCTTCAGCTCATTGTGGAGCGCCTGCTGGATCTGGTAGCCGATGCCGCCCATGGTGTCGGCGACGCAGCTCACCAGCGGCAGGATGTGCAGGCCCGCGTGCTCGCGGGCGATTTCGGACCTGAGCATGAGGAAGCCGACCTGGGGGCCGTTGCCGTGGGTGACCACGACCTGCCAGCCGCTCTCGATGACGTCGGCGATGTGCTTGGTTGTTTCGCGGACGGCGTTGTACTGATCGGCCACGCTTATCTTCTTGCCGGTGATCAGCGAATTGCCGCCGATGGCGATGACTGCCAGTTTCTTGTTGGACATGGTGTCTCCTAAATGGTAATCCGGGACTCCCCGGCTCACGACGCCAGAAAGCGGTTGTCGGCGGAGCGCTTCATGAGGATGTAATAGACGATGCCGGCCGGGATCAGGCTGGCGTACCAGGACACCGACATGAAGATGAAGGCGAAGATCACGCCCACGGCGGTGGCGATGACGGCGTTGACGTTCCAGCCGCGGTAGGGGCCGTTTTCGTCGTAGAGATGCTTGAGGTTCAGGTTTTGCCGGCGGATGAAGTAGTAGTCGACGGCGAGGATGGCGAAGAGGGGGCCGAGGAAGGCGGAGTAGATGGTGACGAACAGTTGCAGCCCGCCGGCCGACTCGTCCTTGACCAGCTCCCAGGGGAAGGTGGCGAAGGAGAGGACGCCGACGATGGCGGCGGCCTTCTTGTAGCCCATCTTGAAGGTGTCCATGAGGACGTAGGCCGGCGGCACCACGTTGTTCAGCACATTGGTGGTGACCTGGGCGAAGGCGATGAAGAGCAGGGTGATGACGAGGAGGACCTTGTTGTCGACCGCGCTGGAGAAGACCTTGATCGGGTCGGCGACGCCGGTCGCGCCGGAGACCATGAGGCCGATGAGGCCCATGAACATGGTGGCGGGGAGAATGGCGGCGACGTAGATGACGCAGGCGAGGCTGGACCTGATGTGGGTCTTCAGTTCGCGCGAGTAGTCGCTGACGTTCAGGATCATGGTGGCGTAGATGCCCAGGAACAGCATGGTCGCGTTCCAGAACGGCACGCCCCAGGTGCCTTCGATGTTGGTGATGCTTTCGCCGATTTGGCCGCCGTATTTGGCGACGACGCTGTAGAACATGTAGACGAGGGACAGGAGGATGAAGGCGCAGCCGATGTTCTCCAGCCACTTGATGCCCTGGAAGCCCAGCATGGAGAGGGCGACCTGGAGGATCTGGAAGGCGATGAAGAAGAAGACCAGGTTGTCGAAGCCGAAGATGGTGGCGGAGACCTGGTTCAGGGCGCCGGCGCCGATCCAGCTCTGGAAGCCGAACCAGACGATGGCGGGGACGGCGCGGACGATGCCGGGGATCTTGACGCCGGCGAAGCCGAAGGAGGAGCGGGCCTGGACGACGAAGGGGATGCCGTACTTGTGGCCGGCGGCGCCGTTGATGACCAGGGCGACGCCGATGACCACGCAGCCGATGGCCATCGCGACGGCGGCTTGCGCCAGATTCAGGATGCCGACGATGCTCGATCCCATCGCGAAGGTGCCGATGGAGACGCAGCCGCCCATCCAGGTGAAGAGATACGACCATTTGTCCATGATGCGGTGCTGCTGCGGCGCGAGAGATTCCTCGCCCAGCGACTTCGAGTCGTCCAGGGCGGCGTTTCCGCTCTCACTCATTTTCTCCCCCTTCTTGCCAGACGGCCAAATGCGATGTCGCCGACGGCCTCGCCGTCGCGGGCGACGACAGTTCCGCGCACCAGCGTGCAGACGGGCAGGCCCTTGCCCTTCAGCCCGACGAAGGCGGAAATGCGGTTGACGTACTTCAGCGATTCCGGCGTGATCTCCCACTCCTTCCCCGGATCCAGGATGACGATGTCGGCGTCCAGGCCGGGGCGGATGGCGCCCTTGGCCGAGTCGAGGGAAAAGACGCGGGCGGTCTCAAGACTGGCGCGGGCGAGGAAGGAGGGGCTGTAGCCGCGCTTGTTCACGCCCTGATCGTAGCAGACCTGCATGACGCTCTGGATGCCGCTGATGCCGCCCCAGGCGCCGAGGACGCCGTGCTCCGCCTCGTCCTTCTCGTCCGCGCGGCAAGGCGAGTGGTCGGATCCGAGGCAGGCCAGGGTGCTGTCGATGACGTATTCCCAGAGTTTTTCCCGCGCCGCCGCGTCCCGGAGGGGCGGCGCACACTTGAAGAGGGAGCCGCTCCGGACAACGTCCTCGTCCGAGAAGGCCAGGTAGTGGGTGCAGGTTTCGCCCGAGACCGGCAAGCCCTCGGCCCGCGCCCGTCGGATGTGCTCCGCGACGTCCGGGTGGCTGACGTGGCAGATGTGGACCCGCGCCCCGGTCTCCCGGGCGAGATCGATGATGGAACGGGTGGAGATGATCTCGGCCGACAGCGGCCGCGAGGCCAGGAAGTCCCGCCAGCCCGCGCTCTTCCCGAGGCCGGCCGCGGCTTTCTCCGCGTTCTTGATGACGGCGAAGTCCTCGCAGTGGAAGCCGCCCAGGCCGCCGAAGCGCTTGATGGTCATGAGGGCGGCCCGGACCAGGCCCATGTCGATGGAGGAGTAGTCGGGAGAGACCGGGCCGATGAAGGCCTTGAAGGCGACGGCGCCCTCCCGGTCCATCCCTTCCAGTTCCTGCACGTTGTCGTTCACCAGCCCGCCCCAGAAGGCGTAGTCGACATGGCTGCGGCCGGCGATGGCCTTTTCCTTCGCCTTGAACACCTGGGCGGTGGTCAGGGCCGGTTCGTTCTGCAGGGGCATGTCGATGACGGTGGTGACGCCGCCCACGGCGGCGGCGGCGGAGCCGTGCGGGAAATCCTCCCGCCAGGTGAAGCCCGGATCGTTCAGATGGGCATGGCTGTCAAGAAGGCCGGGAAAGAGGAGCTTCCCCGAGGCGTCGATGGTCTCTTTCGCCTCCACCCCTTCCGCGTCGCCGACGAGGACGATTTTTTCGTTCCTCACCAGCACATCCGCCTTGAACACGGCGTCGCCGGCGACGACGCTGCCGCCCGCGATCTTCAGATCATGCATCTCTCCTCCTCCTATGAAAGAAGTCAAACCCCACGTCATGATGCGCCAGCAGCGCGCTTGAAACACCATGGACGTTTGCAGGGGCGGAGCAACTATGTTGCCTCCTTCCCAATAAGTGGAAGTCAGCGCGGCGCGTTCATACCGCGAAAGCGCCCTTGTTGTCGTAGTTGTTGCGGTGGATGACGTCGGAGACGAGATAGTTGTAGATGTCGTCGACGATTTCGATGCCGTCCGCCTCGTACTTCCTCCGGCGCTCGTCGCTGCCCTGGCCCGGGTAGCGGACGCTGGAGAAGCCGGGCGCCGGTTTGACCGCGTTCAGGTCCGCCATCATCTGGTTGATGTTTTTCAGGAACTGGATTTTGTCGGTGAAGCGGGCGGGATCGAGGACGAAATGGATTTGCCCGAGGTTCCTCTGCTCCGTGAGGTCGTTGTACATCGAGCTCACGTTCTTCCCGAACGGCACGCCCAGGAGCGCGCCGGAGAGCACGTCCACCATCAACGCCAGCGCGTAGCCCTTGGGGCCGGCGATGTGGTTCAGCGCCGCGACCTTGAACGGGTCGGTGGTGGGGTTGCCGTCCTTGTCGATGGCCCAGTCGTCGGGGATGGCTTCCTTGCGGGAGCGGGCGTGGAGGATTTTGCCCCACGCCTGCACGGTGACGGCGAGGTCGACCATGAGGTTGCGGCCGTCGGCGCTGGGGGTGGCGAAGGCGATGGGGTGGGTGCCGAAGAAGGGCTCGGCGCCGCCGTAGGGGGCGGCCATCGGGTCGGACTGGCACATGGAGACGCCGATGAGGCCGGCGGCGCAGGCCTGCTCCACGAAGTAGGACAAGGCGCCCGAGTGGCCCATGCGGCGCATCCCGACGATGGCGACGCCGTTTTCCTTCGCGATTTCGATGGCGTGGTCCATGCCGATTTTGGCTACGACGTGCCCGGCGGCGTTGTCGCCGTCGAAGACGGCGCTGCACGGTCCGGTGCGCTCGAAGACGAAGTTCGGCCTGGTGTTGGTGCCGCCCTTGGAGATGCGCTCGGAGTAGTATTCGACGCGCATCGCGCCGTGGGAGTGGATGCCCCGCATATCGGCGTGGACGAGGACGTCGGCCACGATGTCGGCGTGTTCCTGGGTCAGGCCCGCCTTGTGGAGTTTGCTGCTTATCAGCGAATGCAATTTTTCCTGGGTTACGCGCATGATGGTCTCTCCTGCTGTGTGTCTCGGACTCTGGCTTTATCGTTTACGCTGCGATACGGCGCTCCATGCCCTGGCGCCTTTGCTGTTGAATGCTCGCGTCAGACGCCGGCGCCCGCCAGTTCGCGGACGGCGGCGAAGAGCACGTCGATGCCGCGCTCGATGTCGGCGGCTTCGGTGAATTCGTCCTGGTTATGGCTGATGCCGTCGCGGCTGGGCACGAAGATCATGCCGGCGTCCGCAACCCGGGCGACGGCGCCGGCGTCGTGCATGGCCCAACTGGGGACGACGCGCCACCGGCTCCCGCTCGCCGCCGCCGCCCGCTCCAGGACCGCCCGCGTCGCGGGGCTCAAGGTCACGCCGGGCGTGTGCTTGGCGGTTATCGACTGCTCCAGTCCCCTGTCGGCCGCGATGTCCCGCACGCGCTCCTCCGCCAACTTCCGGACGCGCGGCAGCGCCTCCGGGTCGGGATGGCGGATGTCGATGGTGAAGACGACCCGTTCGGGAATGCAGTTGAAGGCGTTCGGGAAGCAGTCCAGCCGGCCCACGGTGACGACCGCCCCCTCGCCCCGCGGGGATCGCGCCAGCGCTTCGCAGGCGACGACCATCCCGGCCGCGCCGGCCAGGGCGTCTTTCCTGCCGCGCATGGCGGCCGCGCCGCTGTGGCCCGAGCGCCCGACGACCTCCACCGTGAGCACCGTGTCGGCGGCGATGCGGTCCACCACGCCGATGGCGTCCCCCGTCTCGTGCAGGCTCGGCCCCTGCTCGATGTGCAGCTCAACCATGCACATGACGTTGCCGGGGGCGGCCCAGTCCGGGGCCTGATCGTCGAACGGCCCGGCGGCGGCCATGAGGTCAAGCGCGGTCCTGCCGTCGCCGCTTCTGAACCCCGCCATGTCGTCCCGGGAAATGCCGCCCAAAAACGCCGTGCTCCCCATGAGGGGAATGCCGAAGTTCGACCCCTCCTCCTCGGCGAAGGCGACGAACCTGACGCTCCGCCGGGGGGGCGAGCCCAACCCCCTCATGCGCTCCAGCGCCGCCAGGCCGCCCACGACGCCGACGGCGCCGTCGAAGCGGCCGCCGTTCCTGACGCTGTCGAGGTGGGAGCCGACCATGACCGCCGGCAGGTCCGGATCGCGTCCGGGGAGAAGGGCGTGGATGTTGCCGGCCCAGTCGACATGGGCGCGGCAGCCGCCGGCGGCGAGCCGGGCGATGACCAGGTCCCGCGCCCGCCTGTCCGCGGCCGAATACGAGAAGCGCGTCACCCCGCGTCCGGGGGTGGCCGAGCATTCCGCCAGGCGCGCAAGCAGGCTGTGGATTTTTTCCGGAGTCATCGTGGTCCCGAGAGCGCGTTTCGCGCCCGTAAAACAGAATATGATCGTGGAAAATCGGAGAAAATCACCCGGGGGGACAGCCGTCCCGCCCCCCGGGAGAGAAGATGAACGCGCTTCAGTTGATGCCGCAGATGGCGCCGAGAAGCGCCATGCGCAGGGGCACGCTGTAGCCGATCTGCTTGAAGTAGAGCTGGAACTCGGTGTTGTCGATGCCCTGATCGAACTCGAAGTCGTTCCGGGGCAGCGAGTGCATGATGCCGATGGCGCGGCCGGATTTCTTCTTGACGTTCTGCAGGTCTTCGAGGGTGAAGGCGTGGTTGGCGACTTTCTTCATGAAGTCGTCGCGGTTCGGGTCGTCCTTCTTCAGGGAGCTGCCCGGGAGGTAGAGGAGGTCGGCGTTTTCCATGAGGGCGAGGTTGGCCTTCTTGTCCAGGTCGAAGTGTTCTTCAAAGCTGGCGCCCATCTTCTTCATCTTGTCGCGGACGACGTCGGGGGTCTTCAGTTCGCTGGCGCCGGTGTAGATGATGTGGGCGCCCATGCGGGCGGCGCCGAGGGCGAAGGACTGGCCGGAGCGGGCGCGGGAGAGGTCCGGGGTGGAGATGATGATGCGCATCTGATCGAGAGGCTTGTCGATGACGCGGTAGGCGGTGTAGACGTCCAGGAGGCCCTGGGTCGGGTGGGTGACGTGGCCGAAGCCGCCGGAGATGATGGGGCAGGAGTGCTCGCCCAGGCGGTCGAGGGTGGCGAAGACCTCGTCCGAGTCGCCGTGGCGGAGGACGAGGACGTCGGCGTACTGGGAGATGACGCGGATGCCGTCGTGAAGGCTTTCATTCTTGGCCATGGCGGAGTTGTGCAGGGGATCGGTTTCGGTGATGACGCGGCCGCCCATGCGCAGCATGGCGGCTTCGTGGCTGCAGCGGGTGCGGGTGGAGGGCTGGAAGAACAGGGTGTAGAGGACTTTCCCCTTGAGCAGGTCGAGCTGGCTGCGGGAGAAGGGTTCAAGCAGTTTGGCGGCTTCGAACAGGGCTCCCAACTGGTCGCGGGACCAGTCGTCGAGGTAAATCATGTTCTTGCCCTTCATGCCGGT
>QMCE01000581.1_pt1 | contig 21896 bp, 25 predicted proteins | sample 1821851 | NCBI WGS metagenome assembly QMCE01 (sample SAMN09453174, study PRJNA476694) | Termite gut metagenome, whole genome shotgun sequencing project. | isolation source: worker | host: Odontotermes sp. | place: South Africa:Pretoria | collected 2016-01-28 | reverse complement strand
AACCCATTTAACAATAAGTTTTTTATTTCTTCGATGCTTTTATTATCATAAGGAATTGCCATAACTTGCCCCCCATAATAATGAGTATTCATTTTGAAAAACGGTATTTTCATCCTTCAAAATTTCTATCATCAAATTGAAATTATTTTTCCCTGTTGCTCGTCCTTTAACATTTATTACGTCTGCAATTTTTTCATCAATAAACCACTTTAAATCCATTTCTGCCGCCAGTTCTGCTTCTCTAATGTTTTTAATTGACATCGGCAAGCCGCTGATAACGTATTGAAAACGCGAACGCAATTTTTCACTTTCGGAAATATCGCTTAAAACATTTCCCCACCATTCATCTTTGTTTTTTACTTTTCCCGCATCCTCTTTATTTCCGCCAAAAAGTGAAACATATACGGCGGTTGAAAATTGTTCATCCGCTAAAATCAAACCGTTTTCTAAAACAAGATCGCCGCCGTCTTGTGATTCAATAATTAAAACATCGCCTTCAAAGTTTTGTAATTCGTTCATGTTACCTTCCCCGGCGCGGTAGTTGCGCCAGCTTGTGCTGCGGGTGAACCTTTTGTTTCAACAGTGATACCGGGGGGAACTTCGGCGTTTGTGGTTATGTGTTTCACAATCGCAGTTGCCAGTTTCGTATAAAAATCAATAACCGCCGTCTTTGCTTCAGAGGTTGCATCCGCTGCCATAACTGCGTCAGCTATTTCTTTGCCTAGCGTACTGCCATTCATTGCCATGATTTCCCCTCTTATGTTTTTGACGCTAATTCACCGGTTTGAGCCGCTCCATTTGCTATGCAAAACGGCAAAGCGCACAAACAGCCTTTTCCTGTTGGTGCGGCGGTTCCTTTACATTCCAGTGTTCCGCCGGTTAGAACTACTTTCCCGCTTACTTCAACGTCCGCACCCTTAACGGTTGTTTTTTTTGCCGCAATTAAATCGGCGTTTTCGTCTGTGTTTAGTTCAATGTTCTTTTTAGCAATAACAGATAAAAGATCGCCAAGTTCCCACTTTGATGATCCGTCTCCTAACATCGATAATTTCGATTTTATTGTGCCATCTTCATCACGCGCAAAAAATATTTTTTCACCCGGCTTTGCGCCTTGCGTTTTATTAAATATTCCGACAACAACATATTTTCCAGTACCATCAATTTTTAATAAAACTAATTTATCATCTTTTACTGGAGGCGAATCCTCGCCGGAAGAATTAAAAAGTATTGCGTTTTGATTATAACCTTTTCTTGTTTCCGCAATGATTTCAATTGCTTTTTCAATGTTGTGATTTATTACCTTTCCTATTCTTCCGGCAAATTCTTTTATTCCCACGGCAACGCCTCCGGCGGTTCATCAAAAAAAGAGCCATGAAGAACAAGAGAAAGTTCCGTTGTTTTTCCGGCTGTATCGCATGATAACTTTATATTGCGGGCTATAAAATTAGTTTGCCGAGTTATCATTGCGCCGGGGGCTTCAATGCAAACAGTCATTCCCTTTTTAAAAAGTTTTCCGTCTGCGTTTACATGCTGATCACATTTAAGCGTATAGGAAACGCAATCGGCAAACATACGGCCGGCATGAGCTTTTACCGCGTTTTCTAAATCTGTTTGTGTTGCCGCGTCATCAATCATAATTGTTTCGTGCCGTATAACGCCTTTGTTTATCAAATATGTATTTTCAAAAGTAAATGATAATGGTTCAAAATCCGTATCATTTTTTGTGTGCCCTGTTATATGAGAAAAAAATCCTTGTGCGTTAAATGCCGGCGTAATTGAAACAAGCGGCGCAATTCCTTCCTTAAATTGCATAAACGCGCTTTCTTTTTTTTGTTTATAAAACACAAGCCGTCCATTTTCATCGTTCGTAAATAAAAAATTACGCTGTTGCGAAAGTTTTAAAAGAAAAGATAATACCTTTTCAGTTGGTTCAACCGCGACCTCGGCAAACGAATCTCCCGCGCCGTCTTTATAAACTATTTTAACGCCGTAGACTTCCGCAATCGGATCGGCTATATCTTGCAAGGTAACATCTTTATAATCAATCGGATATTTTGACGGCGGAATTGTGCAATCGTTTAAAACGCCGCATAACGGATAGCCCTGTAAGGTTATTTCAGTTGCACCCGATTGTAATTCTGGATCGGGTGTTAACAAGAAACCTTTAAATAATAATTCGCCTAAATAATACACTTCACAAGTCTTAAACGCAAAAGGCATTATTGCGTCTTTAATATCTTTGACGGCTATATCATAGGGAGCCGAAAAAGAAAAAGTGTCAAATGAATCACATGAAAGATTTATTTCATAATTTGTAAAACCGGTAAACTTTTTCCCATCAATTACTATTGATACATCTTGCTCACTTTCGGATAGCGCAATAGTTTGCGCCGTTTGCGAATCCGCTGGTTTCTCTGTTAAATCTTCCGGGATAATTAAAACATCGCCGGAAAATATTAAAGGAGATCCGTCCGGCGCGGTTTTTCTTCCTGATAATTGCGGATTTGTGTCAACGATTTTTTGCCATTTTGTGAACGTACCTAAATAACGAATTGAAATTGCTCCGAGTGTGTCGCCGCTTGCTACGGTATGCGTTTTAGACATAGTAATACACCTCGCGCCCCATTGGGATTATTTCTAAGTCATCGATGTTAAAATTATTTTCAACGATGAGCCTATCAATAAAATAATTATCAACAGAGCCGTATAATTCCACGCATAGTTCAATTATATTTCTGTCTCTATCTAGTTTGATAATCCGCCGCATGGGAAGGGAAAAGGAAACATTCAAAATTAAATTAATTGAATCGTGAACCAATTTAACTAATGTCAAATATGTGTTTGCATTCGTATCAATAAAATTATTTTGTTCAATTTTTGTGTCTTCAAAATCTTGTATTGTGTTTAATGAATCTTTTAATTGAACCGCGACCGCAATCGCCGCTTCTCTAGATAAAACGCCGCTAGATGAATCTAATCCGCCATCCGCGTTTTTTTTACCGAGTGAGCTTTGTTTGTTATTTTCTACACTTGTTGATTGCCTAGATAAAACACTACTTGATGAACCTAGACCGCTAGTCATATTTTTTTTGCCGAGTGAGCTTTGCTTATTATTTGCCGTACTTTCCGCAATGCTTAAAGCGGCGCCGGAAGAAATAGAAGCGACTGCACCAGTTAAGACAAGGCGGGTACTTGCAAAAGCGTTTTTGATATTATTAACACCGAACGGATCATTTTTAAATTGATTTGTTATTTGCGCAACTAACTGTGAATAACCTTTTATTTTTTCCGTAATGTTTATGGTAATGCGGCTAGGCATTTTCATTAAACGCAATGTAAGACGGGCTATATTTAATCCGTTTGAAATAATATTTTCAACGTTGCCGGTTAGCGATTTAATATTATTTTTTAGCTCTTTCATAGATGTTAAAAAATCAGCATACGTATTTTTTTTAACATCACTATTTACTATTTCTATAAGATTGTCGTATAATACATTTGCCTGTGTCTCTAACGATGATTGTATGAGTAATTGCTCCGTTACGTTTTCTATTGTTAAACTTTCCGCAAAATCGGCGGCGGCTGAATCTGTAAATTCATCAAGACTTTCTTCTAGTTTATCCGCTGTTACCGCTTCTAACGAAGCGGCTTCATCGGTTAATGTTTCTGTAAAAGTTATGGTTATATGAGTTTCATTAACCGTGTTGATTAAATCGTTTTCTCTATTTATATCTCCTGTAGGTATTACCTTTTTTATCCCATATACCGGATGTTGCAATTCCGCAGGTTCTTTTTCATATAACGCCGCTTCAAATTCATCGGCGAGTGTTATGTGGTTATCGCCGTTAAATATACAGGTTATGGGATAAGAAACCGCTCCGCCGCCTTGATGCTGAACGTGCGCGCCGTCCCTATTTGGAAAAGTAAATATTCCGGTTTTTAATTCCGTTTTTTTAGAAAAAGATTTTTCCCAAAGAAAGATAAATTCTTTTCCGCTTGGCGCGGTATATTTTGCTTCCAAAAGGCTTCTATCATCCATTTAATAATTCCCCCCTGAAAAAGTAAGTTTTACATTAGGAGAGCGCGGTGGGCGCGTAACCCGTGCCGCTGATCCTTGTTCCGCTCTAACTGAAATATCGACTTCATCGCGGTTTGTGGTTTGGTTGTATATGTACTGTTCCGCCGTTGTCATAGGGCGGGCGGTTGTTGCTGCGGCTGTTATTGTTTGATTGTTGCGACTAGGCGGTATGCCGTAACTAGGAATATTAGCAACCGCGCCCGATGTTTTTGTTTGTAATTGTGCCGGCAGAACTCGCGCTGGATTTGCAGGTTCTTCTTTTCCGCCGCCTGTAAAAAAGTTTTTAACGCCGTTTCCTATTCCGCTGAAAAATCCGGTAACACTTTTCCAGCCTTCTCGAATTGTGTCAATGAATCCAAAAAAGCGTTGCTTAATACTTTCAAACAATCCTAAAAATGCGTTTTTAATATATTCAAACGTTTCTGCCGGGCCTGCTTTAAGAGCTTCCCATAAACCAAAAAAGAATTCTTTTATTTGATTTATCGTATTAAAGAAATTATCCTTCATTCTTGTAAGAGAGCCGCCGGTTATATTGTCAACAAAATTAAAAGTTGTGGCGCCGGCATTTTTAATATCTTCCCATCTGTTTTTAAAAAAATCAGCCGCCGCACCCGCGCCGTTTTTTATTCCATCCCACGCATTTGACGCTCCGTTTTTTATCCCTTGCCAAGCCGAGCTAAAACCGTTTCTTATGGCGATTCCTATATCGCCCAAAAATCCTTTAACGCTTTCCCAGCCTTCTCGAATTGTGTCAATGAATCCAAAAAAGCATTGCTTAATACTTTCAAACAATCCTAAAAAAGCGTTTTTAATATATTCAAACGTTTCTGCCGGGCCTATTTTCAGTGCTTCCCATAGACCGAAAAAGAATTCTTTTATTTGATTTATAGTATTAAGAAAATTATCTTTCATTCTTGCAAGAGAACCGCCGGTTATATTGTCAACAAAATTAAAAGTTGCGGCGCCGGCATTTTTAATATCTTCCCATCTATTTTTAAAAAAATCAGCCGCCGCACCTGCACCGTTTTTTATTCCATCCCACACATTTGCAGCTCTGTTCTTAATCCCTTGCCAAGCCGAGCTAAAACCGTTTTTGATTGTTCCGATTAGGTCATCAAACCCCGGTATATTTTGCAACATCTTATAGAAACCCTTAAAGGGAGCTAATAAGCCGTTTAAAATAACGCTTCCTAATTTCTTTAGTCCGGCAATAATACCGTCCGTCTTAAAGGTTTCAACTATCGCGCCCCAATTATTTTTTAATTCTTTTATTACGCCAATAATCATAGCGAGCGGCAAGCTAATAAAAGAAACAAACGCCAAAATCTGATCGGTATTTTTTTTGATAAACTCGCCTAATTTTTTGAACGCGTTTATAAGACTGCCCCAAATAACCTTTGCAAGATTTTTAATCCAATCCCACGCGGCTTTCATTGCATTTATAATCTTATCCCAATTTTTAACCAAGATAACTATTACTGCAATTAAGGCAACGACCCCTGCAATAATTAAACCTATTGGGTTTGCTGTCATGGCGGCATTTAACGCCCATTGAACACCTGTTGCAATTTGACCGGCAATCGCGGCAGCCTTTTGCGCTACGGAATAAGCTATTGTTGCGACTTTTGCCGCAATCAACTGGGCTTTTAGCGCAATAAATGCCGCGCCTTGTTTGATTAATGTTCCGGCAAAATTAACGCCCATTGCAGCTTTTTGACGAGCGGCAAAAAGCATCGTTTGAACGCTTGCGCCCATTGTTCCGGCTTTATAAATCGCCATCGCATTTGTTTGATTACCTGTAATAAGAGCGACGGCGAGCTGAACGCCTTTTGATATATTTTGCGCGGCCGTAAAAGTATTAACCGCCATTGCGGCGATTAACATTCCGCCTTTATATAACGCAATCGCCGAAACAAGAGCAAGAATAGGAACGCGAAGTTTCCATATAACACCGATTAGCGATACAAAAAATTCACCGACAACAAATATTTTATCAAACACGCCACTTACTTTTTCCGCAACTGGAGTAAAATCATAATCCTGTATTTTTCCGGCAAACTCTTCAACTTTTACGGTTACTTTTTCGACAACGGGTAAAAGTTTTGTTCCTATGCTGATACCGGCGTTTTTGATAATGTTTATTATATCGCCCCAGCGTTCCGCAGGACTTGCGTCTATTGTGTCAAAAGCAGTATTTAATTTTTCTGTTGCATTTTGCATTTCGCCTAATGCCGCGCTAAATTGTTCCGCCCCTTTTCCTGTTATTGTTGTTACGGCGTTTAGTGCTTCTACCGTTCCAAAAAGCGAAATGATTGCGTCCTCACTTCCGCCTGTTTTTTCTTGTATCTCTTGTAAAAATCCCGATAAGCCTTTTGAACGTAATGCCGCCGATGAAAAATCAATCCCTAATGCTTTCGCGGCTTTTGCCGCTGCTGTGGTTGGTTTTTGAACGCTCGCTAATATGCTTTGCAAACCCTTAACGGCTTTTGGGGTTTCAATACTGTTTGCGGTTAATGTTGCAATGGAAGCAAAAAGTTCATCGGTTCCTACGTTTAGTCGAGCGGCAGTAGGAAGAACACGACCTAATGAACTATTTAATTCTTCAAAAGAAGTTTTTCCTAAATTATTTGTTATGAGCATTTGTCCAGCGATTGTATCCGCTGCGCTGGCTTCTAGTTGATAAGCGTTCATAACGGCGGTTAAACCGTCTATGACGGTTGTTTCTTCCGTGAATGCTGCTGTTGCGGCTTTTACTGCGGTTTCAACGAAGCCGACCGAATCGGCAGTTTTTATACCGGAAACAATGGCTTGATATTGAAGATCGGCTAATTCCGAAACCGCATTGCCGGTGAAATTTGAAACCTTCATAAGCCCAGCACTTAATTCATCCATCGAAATGGTTGTTGTATCCGCGACCGTTGAAACTTTTCTTAAAGCTAAATCATATTCGACTGCATCTTTAACGCCATTTGCTGCCCATGCGGTTACTGCAATCGCGCCGGCGGCGGCTATTGCTAATCCTGCTTTGGTGGCGGATTTTCCTAATGAAGATAGTTGATCCTGTGCCTTCATAAAATCTTTTTTTAGTTGCTTGCCTATAGCGTTTCCCTTAACGCCGATTTTAGAAAGTGGGTCGGTTGCTTTGTCAATAAGTTTAAAGGCGGTTTCTACCGCATACTTGTTAGCCATTCTATCCCGCTTTATTCTTTGCCTTTTGCAATTCTATAAGCCCGTCAAGTAACGGGTTATAGAAAAAACGCACCTCATCAAGAGAAATATCTCTTATTGAAGGCAGGCTGTTATAGTCAATATAGATTTGTACTATCTGACTATTTACGCCCCCGAACCCTAAGACGGTTTTTTTTATTCCACCCACGGCAATTTCGGAGGCTATAAACCCAAAAAAAGCGTTGCAATGGCATTAAAAAACTTCCAGTCAATAATGTCAATTTTGGTGAAGTACGATACATCTTTGCCGGTCATTGATGAAATAAAACCGTGTAATTTTTTTACCGATTCTTTTTCTTTAAAAGAATCCATCGCGGCAAATGCCATACCGGAGGGGCGTTTAATTAAAACGGTTTCGCCTTTAAAGTTTTCCGCTGAAAATTGCGAAATCGTATATTTAACGGATGTTCCATCGACTTCAACACGCTCATCTTGGCAAGCCTCAATAAATCGATTTTTAATATCATTAAATGAATCCGCTTCTTCTTCATTCATAGAAAAAACATCGTAGGCTATGCCGTTACTTTCGCAGTATCGTTCAAATTCATTTTCACAAAACTTCCTATCGTGTTTTACAGCGGCGGTGCTTCCCGCGCCGGTGTTTTTATCGTCCATAAATAGCTCCTTGTAAAAACTATAGGCAACTTTTCCGTAGAAAAATTGCCATTATAAATATTGCGCTTAGCCTTGTTTTTGAAATGTTCCGGTAAGCGTAACGGGAACGGTTCCTTCTTTGTAATCAAACTTTAATTCACCGGTTATTTGCACGGAACCAGCCCATGTGGTTCCATCGTTTGCCGTTCCCGAATAATCAAACGGCTTTCCGGTTTCTTTAAGTTCCATAAGATAATCGTCATCGCCGTTTGCCGGATCGAATGTTAAATTCGTTCCTTCTAACGTGCCGACAACGCGGCTTTGAATGTAACGGATTGATCCGTCTCCGTTTGCCTTTCCTTCATTGTTTCTGCCTTGGGGTTGTATTTGCGCGGTATCTTCCGCATCGCAAGTAAACCGCCTACCCGCTAGGGTATGTGATGAAAACGGGCCGCCTATCATTTTTTACTCTCCTAAATAAAAGCCGAAATAAATATCCGTGCTTGAAACTTCGACATTCCCGGAAAGTTTAACCGGAAAGATAACATCTAATCTTTTTGGATTTTCGCTGCTGATTTTTACCGTCATTGTTTTCTTTGTAAATTCCGGCTCTTGAATAATTGCCGCAAGAGCCAAAGAATCGGCAAGATTAAAAAACATTGTCTTGACTGTTTTGGGCTGAACGGCGGTAGGATTAGTTGTGATTGTTGCATCGCTTACAAGCGGCGCGCCTTTCATCGCATCCGCTTCCATAATCAACCTGACGTTATAAATAACGTTCATCAATTTAACAAGGTCAACAACATAGCGTTTTGAAGGATATTTTCCCTCGGCTATCGGATGATAGAATGTTACGGTATCATTCAGTTCAGCTACGTTTCCCGTTTTTAAGTTGTTTGACGCGCCTGCCATAATTGAAGCATTGCGTGCGGTTATCCCTTCTTGAATATCATCCGCGCCGCAATGAAGTCCGGTTAAACGGCCTTTATAGTTTTGAGCGGGGTTTTTATTAGCGGTTGTTACAATATCACTGATAAGCCCTTTAGCGGCGATTACAAACGGCAATTCACGCGAGCCAACCGAAACAATAAGAAAGTTGGAATAATCATTTTCTCGAAGGTTTGTAATCGCGGTTCTTGTTTCAAAATCATCAGTACAACCATGAGCCACAAGGCAGGGCTTCTTTTCAAGGACTCCCCATCGTCCTTCCGTAAACGCCTGATATTTATCAAGACGCATTGTGTTTGAATATCCGAAGGTATCCAAAATAAATGTTTCCCAAACAATACCGATCTTTTCAAGGGCTGGCGTTACATCAGGATCGATAGCACCGCCGTTTAGATTTTGCGTAACAAAATCAATTCCGGGCGCGTTCGCTTCAATTTCAATTTTAATTTGATTGCCAATTTCGCCAGACCACTTCGCGGTTATCGGCAATTCGTCCTCGGTAATGTCTCCGGCTTTTACCGGCATATTTAAAACCGCATTGATAGCGGTTTTCATCGCGGTTAAAACTTGCTCCGCCGTGTTGTCTTTAAGAACCGGAAACTCGGCGGGAATGCCACCGATAAAAACAATACCGGATCCGTTTGCGGTTGCTTTTCCGGTTGCGTTTATTAAACCGGAAGCGGCAACGGCTTGTTCTGCTTTTTGAAGCGGAATGAGCGTTACCGGAAACTCTGCGGTTTGTCCTATCGATGGTAATAATTGTTCAGCGGCTAGATGCAATGGGGAACCCCAGCCATAAGCCTCGGCAACTTTAGCAGCAGAAAAGAATTCTTTTTTATCAAGGTTGTATTCGGCATCATCATTACCAATACCGATAATTGTTAGCCGCTGATTTAACATCGCGGCTTTTCCTGTGTTAAAGTTTCTGTATTCCGCTTCTACGCCAACAACGCGCGTAATTGTAGACGGTGATACCATGTTTTCAACTCCTTAAATATTTATTAGGGTAACTTCCCCATCGTTTTTAGAAACAAATGATATGCCTTCAAAATTGACGCCATCACCTTCCGGCGCAATTTCAAAAAAATCAACTTCGAGAACTATACGGCAAGCCGTAACAGATAAAGCCGATTCTGCAATCGGCGGCATAATAGTTGTAATTTTTGTTATTTTTCGGCGCATAACATCGCCCTGCATTCCGAGGTAAGCATAAAAACCGGACATTAAAATATTGCGTACAATACGGGCGGTTTGCCATGCCCGTAACGCTGAAAGCGAATCATCTGAAATATATTCTTCGCTTCCTTCCGGTTGATTGTTTCCGCAGCCGTAACAATCAACATAATAAATGCCGGTATATTTATTCTTTCCAACTGTCGCGCCGGGTTTCGCCTGATCTTCCCCAATTTCCGCTAAGCACACATTAACAAGCGGAAAGGGATTTTCTTCTTGATTGTCGCTCGTCAATTCCCACGGGCGGGCATTTTCAAGATAAACAGAAATATCAAAATCGCCTTTATTTTCAATCGGCGATTCATCGGCAAGTGTTGCTTGTTTTAACAATTCCATTTTTAAAATTGCGGCAATTTGATCGCGGATTTTTTCAGAGTTATCTTTTGTTTGTAACAATTCTTTTATTTGACCACTCATGTTAAATTTACCGCCAGTTTAATTCTTCCAATTCCGATAGTTCTATCCGGTTCATATTTAGCAACAAAAAGTTTTGTTTCCTTTCCGGTTAAACTAAAATAACGAAAACCCCAGCCCTTTTTCGGTTCTGTCGGGCTTGCCGCAAAAAGAGAAGCAAGAGAAAAGGAAGCCTCTATCGTTCTTCCTTCTATTGCTTCACCTGTTGCGGTATTCAGCAAATATCCAATATCTCCGTAGCTTCCCGTTAGCGGAAATTCCGGTTTATTGGGTGGCTTTAAAAAAAAACGGGAACCCTCACCGTTAATGTCATTTAAAATTGATTGTGCGTCCGCGGCGGCAAGTTCCCTTAAATTCATTTTATAAGTCCTGCGTCTTTTAAGATTTTTTCCAACTGTTCATCGCTTGTATCTTTGAGAGCTTCTTTTTTGATTAGCCCTTTTTCAATAGCCAGCTTTTCATGCTCTGCTCGTTTTTCGGCGGCAGCTTTGTCTGCTTCGATTTTATCAGCAGCAGCCTTTTCATCAGCTATCTTTTTTACGGCGGCTTCATCGGCGGCGATCTTTGCCGCAGCGGCTTTGTCTGCTTCGGAAGTATCATTTTTTTCTTTTGCTGGAGCGGGAATAATGCGGGGATTTTTTCCGCCGAGCATTTTCTTAAAGTGTTCCGGTTTTGAAAAAGCCGTTTCGTTAATCTCATCACCTTCTTTGTAGGATTTTTTATTTCCTACGAAAGAACAACCCTTTGCAACAACATATCTTTGTTTATTTTCTGCCATCATCTACTCCTTAACTTGTATTTAACTCATCAATTATATTTGAGTCGTTAGACATCCATATCTGCTAACGCTGATAGGAAGCATGAGCGGACGCGATTTAATTTCGGCTATGTAAGCCTCGTTGTCTTCGCTCCAGAATACGCGCGGGCGTATATCGTACTCGCCGCCGATATTAACTTTATCCGCGCCAAAAAGTGTATCAAAAGTCGCATTTGCTCTGACGGTAGGAATGCCGCCAAACAATCGGCGGAAATCTAAATCGTTTGGATTGGGAAGGAAAATAACTTTGTCGTCATCGACGTATTTAATTTTTTCATCGCCTTTAAAAAGATTATAGCGGGCATTGTATGTCCAAAAATAAAAGCGGTTTGCGGCATAATCAATATATCCCATAAACTTTCCGCCCTTGTCGCGTAACTGCGGGGAAAGTTCGCCGGTTGCAAGCGCGTCTTTTTTAAGATTTTCCCGCACCCAGTCATTCTTTAAAAAGTTGATCCATGCGTTTTTACCAAAAATCAAATTTTCTACATCGACAAGCCCATCATCGCGGATTGTATCCGCAAGCGCGTCAATATCGCCTAGCGGATCGGATCCAGCTTCACCCCACGGAGTTGTAACCGTAGGAAAATGAGAGCCGGAAGGATCAAGTCCTAACCTAAATGCTTGATTGCCGTCTTCATCTGTCAAAATAATATCGCCGGTTTGAAGAACCTGCGAGGCTTGCTGTTCCATTGACCGCCGAATCATGTTTGTCATTCTGCCAAATTTTCTAACAAGAATTGCTGCAAGCCTACTAAACCAATTTATTTTTTCGGTAACGTATGCCGACTCGCCGGGCTGCCGATTCATAAGGGCGGCAATTTGCGTAGGGCTTTTCATCGCATACACCGGAAAAGGAATCTGTTTATTTGTAAACTTATCCGCAACCAGCGAAACCGCGCCGGTACTTAAATCGGTAACAACAGGGGCTATTTCTTCCCCTTCAAATATTTCGTCTAAGTCCGCTTTTTCCGCATCGGTAAACGATTCCGGTGTTACATGAAAGAATGACGAAAGAAAACCCATTTTTGTAATGTCCGGTTGACTTTGAAAAAGGGCTAAGACTTTAGTAAGAATATTAATCATACATTAAACTCCTTAAAGTTAATTTAATAATTGACCGTCTACGAAGTACGGGAAATGTCGTTTTGTTTTTCGGGGATGATAGAATAATTACGCAACAGATCATTCTGCGCCGATGTAGTTTTAACACCGTTTATTGTTAATAAATCAGCTCTGACCGGGCCGGCAATAATTGCACGAAGCGAAAGATCGGCTGCTGCCGACCCTTCGTTTATAATATCCGCCGGATTAACTGCGCAAGGCTTTTCTGCCGCCGAATCTGTTACTGGAGCAAATTTGCTGTCTGCTACTCTGTAAAGAACAACACCTTTTTTTATTGTTGCTCCAGCGGCAACATTGATAGAACCGGTTTCAAAAGTGTTATCGCCTAACGCAACAACAGAATTTTCAACGGTCTGACTTTGTATTCTGCCTCTGCTCATTAACGAACCCCCTTTGCATCTTTGCCCGCGAGACCGTCTAGCCACGCTTTTTCTTCTGCCGCATCGCCGGCGGGATTGTTATTGCCGTCCGCATTAATATCAGGCGGGTTGTCGCCTTCCCGCGCCTGTAATGCGCTGCTGTTCATGCGCGCGGAAAGATACTCGGCTTGGACTTCGTTTTCCATAACCGATTTTCCATCACGAATGAATTGAGCGGCAATTTTCATTGAGCCGGATTCTTCACCCAACTTCAAATGTGCGCTAACCCGTTCTCTTTCTTTTTTTGAACCTGCATCTTCACCTTCCGCCAAAATTGCGGCATAAATATCGGGATGCTTCTTTCTTAATTCTTCCTTATCCATTTTTACTCCTTCATTTGGATCGGGGGATAAATGAACATCGCCTCCGGCTGAATTGCCGGAAGCGGGTTCAAAACTGTTTATTGATCCGCCCGGGGCCGCGGACGGTAAAAAAGTTTCTGATATTAAGGCAACCGCTTTTTCAAGATCGGCTTTTGTTGTTTTGCGTAACATTTCGGCAGTTTTTTCGATTTGTAATTTTGCGTTAATAATTAAAGTATCTCGATCTTCCTCAAACGCTTGATCGTCATCATCTGTTTTATTGATCTGTTCAAACTCTGTAGCAAAACCGTTTTCAATAATTTCATTTCCTACAAAATAAGTTTCAACGTCCATTAAGTCGCGAGTTTCTTTTTCAGTTTTGCCGGAAACAAAAGCGTATGTTGATCCGCTCATTACCGCCAGCCGTTCAAGATAATCAGCAGCCTTTTTTAATTCGCGGTAATCACCCATGATGATGTTCCATGGATTATGAATTAAATAAATTGAATTTTCATAAACAATGATCTTAGAATTTTTATTGACGGTACGCGCGGCGATTGCGATATAGCTCGCCATTGAAGCGGCGAGCCCGTTGATTATAACGGTTATATTATGAGATTTTGCATATTCTCTAATTAAGTTAAATATTGCTATTCCTTCATAAACTTCACCGCCGGGCGAGTTAATAGATATTTCTATTTCTTCCCCCGGTGTTGCGGCTTTTAGTTGTTCCGCAATTTCTGTTTCTGATATTCCACCGTAGCGATAAATAGCTTTGTTAATTGCAACTTTAATCATTTGATTAAATCTTACTCCCTCATTTTTTTTAAGCTATTAACTTTTGTGAAAAAGTTTTAATCCATTTTGAAACGATGCGCCCAAAAGACATTTGCGTCTTTGACCGGCTTCATCCAATTGACAAATAAGTCCCAAGGAATTTTTATATCGTTCCCTGCCCCTTGCCAGTTGTTCATCGTATTTCCGTAGGGATCATCAATAATCATTTCAGCGGGCTTGTAGGGATCATCTTCGTACACCATACCGACCACACAAACAATATGACCAAGCGGATTTTTTGCGAGAATAGGAAAACCGGGAAAAGTACCGGAACCAACCCACGGTCGCCCGGCGAGTAATTCCTCAATAAGGCTGATAAGTGAAACATCTGTAGAAAAATAATCAACTTCTTTTTCTACAAACAAATTAAATCCTTTCATAAGGTCGTAGTGATTTTCTGGATTGAGTCCTTGCTCTTTAATAAAAAAATGCAGCCGATCTTCCGGCTGTTTAAGGGTTTCATATTTTTTATTTATTGAACTTTTTGAAAAGCGTTCCCATAATTCCGGCATGTATGAAGCCGCCATCGTCATGCTCGTTGTGTTACATGATGATGACGGATTTATTTTATTATTCCGCTGGGAATAATTTTCTTTGCCGCTACTGACATTAAGGGTTTTCATTTTTGCCTCCGTTTTCTATTGCGCGTAATTGATTGATATATTCCTCTATCGCGTCAACATCGATTTTATATTCCGCTATTTTTTGCCAATACCATAACGGAAAAGAAATAGTGTCGGATTCTTCGTTATAAACAACAGAATCGGGCGGCGGAAAAACCGGAAAGATAACATCGGGGATGACGTGAATGTATTCAACGCTTGGGGTTGTTTCGCAGGCTGTCGTTAATACTATTAAAACGATCACGACCAGTGCCGCTAGACAATTTGGCTTTTTCATTTTCTGCATCATTGAATACCTCTTGTTTAATTTCTTCTTGCGTTTGTTTAAAATCTTTTTCAAGCTGATCTTTGCGGCGCAATTCTTCCGCGTATTCAGCCTCTGCTGATTTTTTACCTTTGTTATATCCTGTCAAAAACGAAACAAAGCAAGCTACAACAAAAGCAATAAACACTCCTAAAATAATATATCCCATCATAATTACCGCCCTATAAACTTTTTAAAGTTTCACCGGTGAAACTTCTATTGTATTTTTTCTGTGGCTGGTTCTTTTTTAGTTGCGATTTTATTTCCTTCAATACCGGAAACGAGTCCGCCAATCACAAGCAAAAAGCCCATGCCAAAACTGGTATAAAGTGAATCACAATTTCGTATTTGTGTTGCGGAAATATAAAACGATTCGCCTAATAGCAAAGCAAAAATAATAAAGGCTACTATGTATCGGTGTTTGTTCATCATCTTAAAATCGCCTCCAGACATTTTAGAGGTTTTTTTAATCATCCCCGCAATATCGAGACCAATAAAAACACCAATGATTGCCGTAAATGTTGCGGCTAATGCTGATACCGTGCCGGAATCTTTTACAAAGTAAATCATCCCGGCAATAAAAAGCGTTGAAACTGCCAGCCATATTAGCTGTTCTTTTTTTGTGTCTTTCATAAAGACCTCCTTAAATATTAAAAATTGTTTTATCAATTTTATCTAAGAGTTTTTGATATTTTTCATTATCTAGTTGTTTGTAAAAATCGTGTTCGAGAACCCATTGCCAAGTTGATTTATTTTCAGAAATAAGGTTGCTGCCGGTTTTGTATATTTTTCCATTCTTGCCGGATTTTAAACACCAATTAAACGCAATCAGTCGATCTAAAATTTCCATGTCTTCATCTAACACAATTAACATATCTATCTGTCTTGATGTCCTGTCTAGCGAACGTGATTGCTTTGAAACTATTTCCGCGAGGTCATCATATTTTTTATCTAAGGATGTTATTTTTCCTTCAATTCGGCTGGCTATATCACCCATGTCTTTTATTAAGCGATTATTTTCTTCCGTTGATTTATTTTTTTGTACTTCAATTTTTTTTATTTCAATTTCAGCCCGCTTGCTTACTATTCTTGGCAAAACAAAAATTGATAAAACAATGAGAACAGTTCCAACAATGACCATAACAAGAGCAAAAGGATTATTTTGAAACGCTGCCCAAAAAGTTAAATCAGGTGTTTGCATTATTCGTCAGCCTCCTGCGTTTCATCGTCATCTAAATTGTTATCATCATCCATATCTTTATTGCTATCAACTTTTTTGTTTTGTTTCATAATTTCGGCTTTTAAAAGATTAATGGTGTCTTCGTCGGTTTTTGCAACAAGCCCTAATCTGTCCATAAGTTTTTTTTCACGAGCGCGGATTATGCACACAGCCTTAAAACTCATTCCGGTAAAGCGGCGCGCAACCTGATCGTGAGTCATGTCCATACTGTCTTCTAGCAAAATATATGCACCCGCTTCACGCTGAATATCAACAGACGGCCTGGACATTGCAACCCATTCAGATTTAAGCCATGCGGCGCGGGCTTTCCATTCTTTTGGATTAAATACAATTTCCAAAAATCCCGGAAGTATAATGTCTCCTAACAACGCCGATTGAATTTGAAATTCCTGATAAATTAGTTGACTAAAATCTTTTGCGTTTTTGAAAGCACGATACTTTAAATAAATTTCAAACTCTGTGTTTGCTTGCCGGGAAGCGGAATAAGAAGTTGAAAATTTTAAGACTGCAATTTCCGGCGGAACTTCTAAACAACCCCAGCAGATCGCGGATAATATCGTTTCTTCAAAAGTTTTAAAGTTAATGTTCGGGTGTGTCGGATTAAATGCTTTCACGGTTTCGCCCGGCTTTAAGTTATCAAGTACCATACCGGGAATCATGTCAACTTGCGGCGGAGTCTCTTTTGTTAATTCAACTCCGTTTGCTTTTACTTTATTCATAGCCGCATTACTTAGTACACCGCCGCCGGGTGTTGCCGTGGGGCTTTTCTCGATGAAGAACGGAATGATTGAACCAATAACGGCGGCGCGAAGTTCCGCGTCTCTGTATCTATCAAGATCGCGTAACATATAAAGCGCGCTTGCAAGCAAGGGCGTCCCTCTAACTTCATCTAATAATTTATTGCCGCCGTAAACCATCCAAGAAATTTGACGGCCGGATTTTTCACCATAAACGGGAATCCGCGTAAAGTTATAATTGTTATCTTTGAATTCTTCAACCCAATACGCAACATGACGCCCCTGCGCATTTCTTTCAACACCATGAAGTATGGTGTTTCCTTTTCGGACATCGTATTCAAGCGGGGTTTTAATACAATTACCGCTAATAATATCCCAACATGGTAAATTAGTTTGATGATTGATACGGCTGACAATGACACAATCACCGCAAATAATAGCTTCTTGTCTTACCGCCTCTTGAAATTCTCCAAACGTTAATTGCTGTTTGTAATCAAAGACACTGTATTCGTTGGCATACAACGAAAAAGCAACATTCATTAGTTCCGCGTATTTTGCCGCTTCCTGTTCTTGTTTTTCCTCTGATAAATGCGGCCAGAGAATTGAACCTATGGGAGTGGGTTCCGGCAACATTCCGGTAAATATTTCATTTCGCAAAACTCTTTTTATGATACCGGCAAAATAAGTATTTTCAGTGAACAACTGATAACATCGGCGGCGTAAAGTAAAATAATCCACGCCGTGATTTACAACATATTCCCGCGTTAATCCAAAACTGCCGGGGAATTTATCACCGTCAAAAACATCATCAATAACTTTTTTTGTGTAATACATTATTGATTTTTCAAGGCTTGTTCCCTGAATATTTACCATGCGGGATTCCCCTGTAATAATTGCGGTTTTTGTTTAATCTGATTTATGCCGAGTTTTTCTTCCAGTTCTTCAATTTCGGCTTTCAGTTTTCCTCGGCGATCTAAAAGAGCAGGCAAGTCTTGGCGCGTTACATTCATTGATGTTTGGCCGGTATCTATGCTGTAGGATTTTTTTTCTTCTTGTGTTAGAGAATAAATTGCTTTGTCTAATTCAAAATATATCATGCGGGAATTTTTTAGTGCATCTTCCCAAAATTTTTTTTGATCTTCCGCAAGTGTTGTATGCGAATCGTTTATTAAAGCCATGTAGAAAGTATCAATGTGCTTTTATTTTTTAGCTATTAACTTTTATGTTTCTTCGTATTCTTCATAAAAATATCCTTCCTTTGCGCTTTCCCAAAAAGCCAACCAGTCTATAGCTTGCAATCCTAATATGCGCCTACACCAATCGTTAGCCCAAATTTCAAGCGCGGCTAAATTATAACAATAGGTATCAAAATAGTGATTTGCCGCGCCGTGTTTTGGTTTCCATATTGTTTTTTGATAACGGTCAAAACGATCATAGACATCAACGCGTTCCTCTGCTTCAAACTGTTTAAAATAATCATCGCGGAAATCGTCCGCAAAGTTTGGATACCAAGCCGGCTGATAATTATTTTCATTCCATGACAACGCCATAAAAGCATTACTAATACGATCTTTTAATTTTCCCGTGTTAATGTGAAAGGCTTGACCAAGACCGAGATTTTTTAATGTGCTTTGATTAAAAAGTTTAAATGTTTCGCCACCTTCGATGTAGTCTTTTCCTTTGCAGGCATACACGCCTTGCCCATGCCGTGAAACATACGCATAAACCCACTCGGTATTCCAGCCGGAATCAACTAAAGTAATTGCAATATGATATTGCTTCCCGTCTGTTCCTATATAAATTTTATTTTGAATACGCCATTAAATCCGGCGGTATCGCCGTCAAGAGAAAAAGCATCTATTGTCCATACCGCGCCGCCCGCGGAATAACCTTTCACATCTACAAACAAATTGTTTTTTTGAACGTCAACGGAACAAATAAGAATTAAAATAGGCGATCCAGTATCTTTAACGGCGAGATCATTTGGAACTTTTCCACGTACAAACCCAAAACGGCGGAATTGAACGGTTCTTTCGTAGCGCAAATTAACGCCGCTTTCTTCAAACGTTAAGCCCTGTTTTGTATTGCGGAATGTTCGATATTTTTCTTTGTCCTTTATGCGGTTGTTTTTTATATCCCAACATTCAGCCCACGCCTTTACCATATCGTCCCAGCTAAACATTCCGGGCGGATTGTAAAGCGGCGAAAGATGATAAGACAATAAGCCGGGCGTTTTACTTTCGGCGGTTGCTATCCAATTCCCTTTTGGTATAATTGTTTCTTTATCGTGATTATGCCAAAGTCCGCCGCAATGTTTACATTTATATGCAACGGTTGTTTTAATTCCTTTTTCTGGATCTGCAACTATTGGTTTAAAATTAATATCATTTTCCCAAACAATACCGTATTCTTCTCCGCTTTCTGTTTTGCCGTGCCATACAAGCGGCTGCATTTCGCCGCAATGTTTGCACGGCACAAAATAATAACGCTGATCGCCGGAAAGAAAAAGTTTTTTGATTATCGATGTTTGATCTATAAGCGGTGTACTCGCATAATAAATTTTACGCGTTCTTACAAACGCATCAGTTCTATTGCGGATGAGTTCAATAACATCGCCCTCATCTTTTAGCTTAGCTTTATACGCGTCAACTTCATCGACCTTTGCCGATTGGTAAGAATTTTGTCGGAGGCGATCCGGGTTCTTGCTTCCGTAAAAATGTAAAAATCCGCCGGGGTATTCTTTCGCGTTTGCGGTGTCGCCGGTATTCCGCGCGCCTTTGGCTTTGGGTGATTGCGCAAAAATTAGCGGACGCGCGCCGGCAATATTTATCATTGCTTCGATGCGGGTATTTACGCCTGTTTTAATTAAGCCCGCATCGGCCGTGATAAAACATTGCGGCTTTGGATCAATCATAATATCATATAGCAACAACGTTTCTAAAACTGAAACGTTAGAACCGAGCTGATTACCTTTCATCAAGACAACTTCCCGCACCGGGTTTGATGGGTGGAAATTATCTACAATTTCCCGGAAGTACGGAAAGCGTTCATAACTAAATCGCCCGTGCAGGGGGCTTAATCCTTTAGGGATTCTTCTCACGCGCTCAGCAAATTTACTCGGTAATTCATAAGTTTGAGCAACGGGGATTTTTTCAAATTGTTGAATTAAAAAATTAATAGTATCGTTTAGCACTTAAATAAATCTTTCTGGATTGTCTCCCCTTCGGGGGGGGGGGCGTTGATGCCTCCCTCTAGGGTTTCAACATCAAAAAGATTTGACGCGCTTAAACGTTCCGCTTCTTCAATTCTCATTTTTGCAATATCAAAATATTTTTTTTCTTTTTCAATTCCAATAAACCGCCGCCCGATGTTGATTACGGCAACGCCTGTTGATCCGCTTCCCATTGTGTTATCTAAAACAACATCGCCAATCTTTGTATATGTGCGGATTAAATATTCTAAAAGCCGAATCGGTTTTTGGGTTGGGTGATAACGTTCAACACCGCCGCCGTTATCAACTTCAAAATATAATAAGTTGCTTGGATAGCCGCTTAATTCTTGCGCATAATTTTTAGCAAGCGTTTCTCCCTTATAAACTGAATCATCGGTAATCTTTCTTTGCCTGAAATGTTTTGTATTTAGTTTGCGTATGCTTGGCGGATTATAAAATGGAGCGCGATCATAAAACACACATATATCTTCTACGCATCGCATGGGCTGAACTTTTGCAAACGGAAAGCCGGTACTATAATTTTTAATCCAGTACCAATTGTAGCGGTATTGTTTTAAATTTGAATTTATTAAGCCGGTGGTAAATGGCTGGTTAGAAAATAAAACTATTGGTGTATGTAATTTTTTAATACGATTATAATGTTTCCACAAAACAGAAAAAGGAATTTTTACATCCCATTCACAATTTGTTAATTCATAGGGCAAGTCGCATAAAATTAAATCTATTGATTCGGTAGAAATATCATTCATTAGTTTTGTACAATCACCTAACAAAATATTATTCACCGCGCGCCTCCTCAATAACATCTTTAAGTTGTTCAATTTGATCGGCAGCTTGAAAATCCTTTTGATATTTATTTTTTAATCCATTTAATTCTGCAATGATTGAATCTTTTGCACCGACGATAATATGACTTAATCCCGCGGTCATGGTTTCGACTATATCAATTCTGGTTGTTTCATTTTCGGCATTTGCAAGAGCTATAATTCTGTCAACGGATGATTCGGGATATTCAATAATTTGTTTTGCGATAGAATCAATAAAATTAAAAAGCCGTGAAATTACGAAGTCTTTAGGAATTGTCGTTAAGCTCCGCTCATTAATGCGTTGTTCGCGTTCGGCCGACATTGTTACGTCTTTAAGAATTTTTGAGTATCGTTCAATTTTATCTAAGCCCGGATATTTTAAAACAATTTCTCGCAATGTCATATTTAATAATTCCCGCGCCGGAACCCCTGCAACTTGCGCAAGCGCAAAGTCATTGATATTGCCGGAAGGAATAGAAGTTTCACCGGTGAAACTTTTTTCCGTGTTTGTTTGAATATATGCCGCATCAGCCGCCATTGCTTGCTTTTGCTTGTGCTTTGACAGGTATGCGGCGTTTAACGGGTTTTCGGTATCTAAAAGCCCCGCGGCGTTTACCGCTAATGTTTTTTTGCTTATTTTTCCGCTTATGCTTGCTCTGGATACCCCAGCCATGCGCGCAAATTCAGCCGGTTTAACTTCCATGTATGATGTAAGGATATGTGTATGGTTAACGATTAGGCTATTAACTTTTTGTTAGTTCTGTTAAGTTTTTGTAAGGCTAATAAAAAAATAGGCAGGCAAGTAAAAGATTGGACTCCCCGCCGAATAATTGCGAGGGTGGGTAGGGGGCTGACAGTACCTTTTGTTTTTAAGATTGATTATTATTGCGGTAAAGACTTTAGTAAAGAGGTAAAGGAATATAGCCGTTTACAAAGAGCTTTTTATATATTAAAAAAAT
>QMCE01000410.1_pt1 | contig 21905 bp, 19 predicted proteins | sample 1821851 | NCBI WGS metagenome assembly QMCE01 (sample SAMN09453174, study PRJNA476694) | Termite gut metagenome, whole genome shotgun sequencing project. | isolation source: worker | host: Odontotermes sp. | place: South Africa:Pretoria | collected 2016-01-28 | reverse complement strand
AGCGGATGCGCCCTTCGCTTCCCGGGAAACGGTATTCTCCGGGTGGTTTGACGGGTTCGCGAACGTTGAGGGCGATGGCAAGGCGCATGCGGTTCAGGGCATGGGTTTTGTTTTCGTGGGCACTGCGGCTTTCGCAGGACTTGGTTTCGAGGCCGTATTCGGCGAGGGTGAGGATTATGCCCGTATTGGTCTTGTTTCGGTGCTGCCCGCCGGGACCGCTGCCCTGAAAATGCTTAATTTTACAATGGCGGAGTAGTTCGTCCAAAGACATTTTGAGGTAAAGATCACGATGCATTCTTTCAAAAATAAATCCTTCGCGGTATTTCTGCTTTCCTTTGTTTTTCTTTTTGCGGCGTGTGCCGCGACTTCGGAGACTCCGGACGGTTCGGCAAAAACCTATTCCCAGGTGCAGGAGAACAAGCAAGCGCTCCTCGAACAAAGTTTTGCGAGTTTCCGGGATTACGTAAATCGGGATATGCCGCCGGAAAGTTTGTTTGTTTTTATTACCGATACTTCGCGTTACTGGATGGATACGCTCGAACTCGCGGCGCAAACGGAGTCGCTGAATCTTTTGGAAGAGCGCCCGTTTCACGAGGTGCTCGCGATTATCACCTACCGTCTTTACGAGAAGGAAAAAATGTGGACGGTGCCCGAAAACCGGATGCTTTTCATTATGATTTCCAAACACGGGATTCTCTGGAGGCTGACCGATCAGGCTTTCGGACCGGCGGAAGTGCGGAACGACCGCGGGACATTCGGGCTTTCGATCACCCCGAAAATTCCGCTCATGATTTTTACCTGGGACGATCAGTCGTGGCGCCTGGATTTGAGAGAGACGATGCCGCTTGTGATGAGAGGTTACGAGACGATTGCCATCAAGAAGAGCCTGACCAGAACACAGCTTGCACTGGATATTCTTGAGAAGGAGTTCCGGTACGATGTGATGACCATCGATGATTCTCTCCTCCATCCGGTTCCTTCTATTTAGTTGCCCATGGAACTCTGGAAGACGATTTCGCGGGAAATACTCGTTCAATCGAAGTTTCTCCGTGTGGATAAAGAGGTTTGCGAACTTCCGGACGGGAAACAGATTCCCGATTTTTACACGCTGTGGCAGCCGGACTGGGTTTTGATTTTTGCGAAAACCCGCGAGGGAAAGTGGCTCATGACACGTCAATACCGTCACGGTACTCTGAATGTTTCTCTCGAATTTCCGGCGGGAGTTTTGAACGCAGGCGAGACCCCTCTCGAAGCCGGCGCGCGGGAACTCCGGGAAGAATGCGGTTACGGCGGCGGCGAGTGGACTTTTTTCCGCGAGTTTCCCGTGAATCCGGACAGGCATCGCGGGCGTTACTTTGTCGTGATTGCGGAAAATGTGGAGCAAACGGATTCTGTGAGTTTTGATGAGACGGAGAGTATTGAGACGGAACTTTTTTCAGTCGAAGAAATTTTCGAGTCCCTCCGGAACGGGGAATTGAATCACCCGCTTCAGATCGCGCCTTTCCTGCTTTACCGGGCGATACCGGGCTCATGTCTTTAGAAAAAGAGATTCGGTTACCGGTTTTGGTACTCGGGATTTCGGGGGTGCCGGGCTTTGCCCTTTTTCGCCATTTCAAAAAGTTATTTCCCGGTAATGTTTACGGCGTGCGTGCGGTAAAGACACTTTCGGTGCAGGGAGACGGCGTGCTGCCGATTGATGCGGAAGACACGGAACGGCTGACTCAAACATTTGAGAAATATCATTTCGGTACGGTGATCGATGCGGGCGGGAACTGTGCGCTCAAAGCCTGCGAACTCAATACGGAACGTTCCCGGTTGCTGAATTGCCTTCAAGGGCTCGATGCGGCGCGGCTCGCGAAACGTTTTGGTTCGGATCTGGTCCGCCTTTCTACCGATATGGTTTATGAAAGTGACTTGGAACGCGCCTATCTCGAATCCGATGAGAAGAAACCGATTCACAATTTCGGGAAGCACATGGCGGAAGCCGAAGACCGTATTCCGGACATTTTTCCGGAGGTGGTGATTCTCCGGGTGCCGCTCCCGATGGATTACGCGCCGGGCGGAGATGCAGGCGCGATCGACTGGATTTCCCACCGGTTTCGCCCCGGCCGCCCGGCGACACTTTTCTGGGATGAATACCGCAATCCCGTTCACGGGAATGACCTTTGCCGCGTGGTGGATTTTATTTTGCGTTTTCCGGTTCCGGCCGGCGTTTATAATTGCGGCGGTCCGCGCCTGATTTCGCTCTACCAGACGGCGCAACTCGTGAATGCCGTGGGGTGTTACCCGCCGGAACTGCTGCATGGCTGCGACCGCGTTGAAGCGGGACCCATGCCGCCCCGGGTGGGAAAACTGGAAATGGATTCGAGTAAACTCACTTCTCTTTTACCGCCGGGAATGATTCGCCCGTGGGTTTTGGATGATCGTTTGTTTCCGGTTTCGAGAGACTGGCACCGGACTGTGGACCGGAATTTATGGAAGAATAAAGATGAAATTTACCGCTTGTTAATCGAAGGTTGTTATTTGGAAGAGCTGACTTAAAAAGAGGCTTAAATTCCTATATTATGCCCATGCAAGACCGAGATTTGAACTACGTTAAAAATCGCTTTCAATATTCCCGCCGGGAAACGATTCCTGTTCAAGTAGGCTCTAAGCAAATCGGCGGCAATGCTCCGGTTCTCGTGCAGTCGATGACGACAACCAAACCGAAAGATACCGCAGAAACCGTCCGGCAGATTCTCGCGCTCTCCGAAGCGGGCTGCGAACTCGTGCGGATTACCGTCCCGACTTACTCCGATGCCTGTGCTTTAGAGGCGATCGTTCGCGAAGCCCGGAGCGCGGGTGCTACGATACCGCTTTCCGCCGATATTCATTTCCAGCCGAAGGCCGCGTTTGAGGCATTGAAATGGGTGGAAAAAGTGCGCATCAATCCCGGAAATTTTGTGGATACGGGAATCATGGCGCTCGAAAATCAAACCGAATCCTCTTTTGAAGAAGGGAAGCGCAAGGTATTCGAATCGTTTGTGCCTTTTCTCCGGGAAGCAAAACGCCTTTCCCGGGCGATCCGTATCGGCGTGAATCACGGTTCCCTTTCGGCGCGAATGCTTTACCGCTACGGCGATACTGTGGAAGGCATGGTGGAAAGCGCGCTGGAATATTTGGCCGTTTGCGAATCGGAGAATTTCGACCGGGTGGTGGTGAGCCTCAAGGCTTCGAATCCGAGGGTCGCCATTGAGGCGTATCGTTTGCTCGCATGCCGCTTGAAGCAACTGAATTTCCGTGCGTACCCGTTTCATGTGGGTGTGACCGAGGCCGGCGTGGGAAGCGACGGGCGCTTAAAATCGGCCGTCGGTATCGGGGCGCTTCTTTTGGAGGGGCTCGGCGACACGATTCGCGTTTCTCTTACGGAGAACCCGGTGGCGGAAATTCCGGTGGCGCGCGAACTGATTCGCGTGTGTGCGGAAAATGTGAGTTTACCGGTTCAAAATCTCCCGCCGCTTACAAAGGATCCTTACCATTTTGAAAGAAGAAAATCACGGGCGCTGGATTTCGGAGAATCGCGTATCGGCGGCTCGGAACCGGTGAAGGTGGGGGTCGTTTCCAACGTTCGGAATCAGAAATTTTCGGATGACCGCTTGCCTGAATTTACGGCGGTTTCGGCGGCAGACCAGCTTGTTTGCGTGGATGATTTCGATTTGAATCACCTCGCGGAAAAATTGCCCGAAATTCCGCCTTCGCTTTTCTGCTATCGCGGAACGTCTCCCGTTTTCGGCGTGCGCGCTCTGGCTTCGATTCTCGAAAAAAATCACCGCGAAGACCCGGTTTTACTTTGGAGCGAACCGGCAGAAAACAGTGAAGCGGAAAGGTTGAAAGCGGCTTCCGTTTTGGGAAGCCTCCTTTGCGACGGGCTCGGCGATGCCGTATGCCTCGCCGTTCAGAACGCGCCGGAAGCATCGGTGGCGCTCGCTTACGATATTTTACAAGCCGCCGCCAGCCGGAAAAGCAAAGCCGATTTTATCAGCTGCCCGGGCTGCGGAAGAACGCTCTATGATATTCAGGAAGTGCTCGGCAAAATTCAAAACCGTCTCGGGCATTTAAAAGAGATTTCCATTGCCGTAATGGGCTGCATTGTAAACGGCCCCGGCGAAATGGCAGATGCCGACTTCGGTTATGTGGGCGGCGCTCCGGGAAGAATCAGTTTGTATGAAGGAAAAACCGCCGTCAGGAAAAACATTCCGGAAGAGGAAGCTCTCGAAGCTCTCGTGGAACTTCTCAAAAGCCGCGGCCGGTGGCAGGAACCTAAAATTTAATGTTCAAGGAGAACACATGAAAACAGTTAAAATTCTCAATAAAATTTCGGATAAAGGCTTAAGCCTCTTTGGTTCCGGTTATCAGGTTTCGGAAACGGTCGAATCTCCGGAAGCGATTCTGGTTCGCAGCGCAAAAGTGGATACCGATGCCTATGAAGGGCTCGTGGCAGTGGCGCGCGCCGGTGCCGGTGTGAATAATATTACGATTGACAAGGCGAGCGCGAAAGGCATTTGCGTGTTCAATACGCCGGGGGCAAACGCAAACGCAGTGGCGGAACTCGTGATGACGGCTCTCGGAATGGCGGTGCGTCACGTTCACAAGGCCATTCAGTGGGTGCAGGAACTGGACATCTACGATCCGGAACTTCACACGATTGTAGAAAAAGGGAAAAGTAAATTTTCCGGCTCGGAACTCGCCGGCAAGACTCTCGGTGTGGTAGGCCTCGGGCAAATCGGTGTGATGGTTGCCAATTACGCGCGCTGGAAAAACATGAAGGTGATCGCTTATGAACCGTATCCGAGCGTTTCCAACATGCACAAACTTTCCAATGTCGTTACCGTCGTCCGCGATTTGAACGAAGTGATTTCCCAGGCGGATTTCCTCACGGTTCATGTGCCTTTTATTAAGGGCAGCACGGAAAACCTGTTGAATAAGGAAAATCTCGCGGCATTTAACGGGCGTTACATTTTGAATTTTGCCCGCGACGGTATTGTGAATATGGACACGGTTTATTCCATGCTCGATTCCGGAAAACTGGACGGCTACATTACGGATTTCCCGGACGCGCGCCAGATTCAACACGAAAAGATTATCTGCCTGCCGCATCTCGGGGCAAGCACCGACGAAGCCGAAGAAAATTGCGCGGTGATGGCGGTGGAACAGATGAAAGATTACCTCGAATTCGGTGTGGTGCGCAACTCGGTGAATTTTCCGGCTCTCGAAGACCGGCCGCATCAGGGTGTGAAGAGCCGCGTGGTGGTGATCAACCAGGATGTTCCGAATATGATCGCCGAAATCACCAAAATTATCGGCAGCGCCGGCGTGAACATTTCGAGTTTCAGCAATAAAAGCAACGGCAAAATCGGCTACAACTTAATCGACACCGAAAGCGTGATGGACGAAGGCATTATCGCTTTGCTTTCCGAACTCGAAAAAGTGATTAAAGTCCGCGTGATTCATTTCTAGGGCGCGTTCTTTTTACCGCGCTAATTCGCGTTCCATCTTACTGCGGATGACCATTTCGCTGAAAAGATCCTTGAGACAGTCCTCAATGCTGATCAGGGGTTTCCAGCCGAGCGCCATGATTTTTCCGGGGTCTCCGATTAAAAGCGGAATGTCGTTGCTGCGTTCCAGATTCGGGTTCAGGAAAAAGTCCGCATTCACTCCGGCAATATCCACGAGGAGTTCGGCGAGTTCCCGGAATGTGTAGGATTTTCCGCTGCAAATGTTATAGACTTCACCGGATTCGCAGGTGTTTAAGATTTGAATCATACCGCGGGCGGCATCGCGCACATCGACCACATCGCGGCTGATTTCCAGGCTCCCGGTGTAAATCACCGGTTCGGCTCCGTATTTTTTGATTTTCACCAGCTGAAATGCGATGGAAGGAATGGCAAAACGCCGGCTGTGGTAAGGGCCGGTAAAATGAAACGGGCGAACGGTCACAATATGGAGCCCGTGAGCATTGCGGAACTGATTTCCCAAAAGTTCCATGCACGCTTTGGATGTGGCGTAAGGTGTCACCGGATTCGGCGAAAAATCTTCGCGGTAAAGCGTCGTGAGCGCGGCGTGGCTCCTGCCGTAAATCTCGCTTGAACTGAGCAAAAGTACTTTCGCTTTCGGGCATACTTGCCGGACGGCTTCCAGTAACATTTGCGTACCGAGCAAATTGGTGCTGAGCGTTTCGAAAGGTTTTTTATAGGAAATACCCACGGACGATTGGCTCGCCAAATGGTAAATAAAAGACGGATTAGCCTTTTGAAGCACTTCCTGCACGTCTTTGAAATGAAGCAAATTCCCGGAATGGTATTCCACATCGGGCACGACTTGCCAGGGTTGCGGTTGCTCATTGCTGAAACTGTGCATTTTTCGACCGCTCCGCATCAGTCCGGAAAGAATGTGAAAACCGAGTGCGCCGGTACCGCCGGTAACAAGAATACTCATGAGCGTTCTCCTTGATTTATTTTATCCGGATTTCGGATCGCATCCCATGCTTTGTTCACGAGATGTTTTTCGATATTCGAAACTTTTTGCACGGCTCCGATCTTAGTCGGGAGAATGTAAACGCGGCTGTCTTTCCCGGCCTTTTTATCGACGCCCATCGCGTTCCACGCTTCTTCTGCGTCCACATCAAAAACCGCCGGGAGCCCGAGGGCATCCAGTAATTTTTGTTCGCGTCGTTCGTCTTCTTCACTCCAGAGTTCGCACAAAGTGGCAAGCCGCCCCGCGACGCGCATTCCGAGGCTTACGGCGATCCCGTGAGAGAATTGACTGTAATTCGTGATTTTTTCGATGGCGTGCCCGAAGGTATGTCCGTAATTGAGAATCGCGCGGAGCCCGGTTTCCTTTTCGTCGATGCCCACTACTTCCGCTTTGATTTCACAACTGCGGCGAATGAGCTGCGTTAAAAAGGCGCTGTCTTTGGCGCGAATCGCGGGAATATTTTCCTCCATCAGTGCGAAAAATTCCGCATCGTAAATCACGCCATATTTCACAATTTCCGCAAGTCCCGAAAGGTATTCGGATTCGGGGAGGGTTGAGAGTACTTCGAGATCGCAGATCACCGCGCGCGGCTGATAAAACGCGCCGATCATGTTTTTCCCTTCCGGGTGATTCACGGCGACTTTTCCGCCGACGGAACTGTCCACCATGCTGAGAAGCGTCGTCGGAATTTGAATGAAAGGAATCCCGCGCTGGTAAGTCGCGGCTCCAAAGCCCGCCATATCGCCGACCACGCCGCCGCCGAACTGCAAAAGGCATGTTTTCCGCGTGAAGCGGCGGCGAAGCATGAATGTGTAAAGCTGATTTAAGCTACTGAGAGTTTTGTTTGTTTCTCCCGCACGAAATTTAAACACCGGGCACCCGCCCGCCTGATACCGCAGTTGTGTTAATTTGTTCGCCTGCGCCTTGGCGATGGTGGTGTCGGTGCAAACGAGAAAAGCATGGCTCGGAGAAATCTGCAAACCTTCAAGCAAAATACCGGCAGATTCCGCCAGTTGATGCCCGATAAAAATCGGGTAACGTTCTCCGGATTTTGTTTCCACATTCAGAGCGTGAGCCTCCCAAAAACGGAGGAGCTGCAAAATATGTTCGGTGATATGTTCTTCGGAAATCGCATCGGAAGTTTCCACACTGAAATCGGCGAGCTGATAGTAAACTTCCCTTTCCGCGAGCATCGTTCGGATTTTTTCAAGGCGCTCTTCCGGAGAAAGCCCGTTCATTAACGGGCGCGTATTTTTTCGGGCGATGCGTTCCGAAAGCACATTTTCATCGGCCCAAAGCCGGATCAAAAGCCCCGACCGGTGTACGGCGGCGGCGATCGCGTTTTGTGCTAAAGATCCGCCGCCGAGGGAAATGATTTTCGGTTGTGAATCCTGTGCGAGTTCATGAATGAGGTCGTATTCCATTTTCCGGAAAACGGCTTCGCCTTCATCCTGAAAAATTTCAGTGATGGTTTTTCCGGTGCGTTCCGAAATCAGTTGATCGGTGTCGATAAAATCGCGTTCCAACCTTTTGGCGAGGGCGCGCCCCACACGGGTCTTTCCGCTTGCCATAAAGCCTGTGAAATAAATATGACGATTTTGATTGAAATTCATTTTAACCTCAAAGACCTATCGCTTGTTTCATAACGGAAACATCCGCTTTATATTCGGGGAACCAGTATTCAAAACTGACAGCCCCCTGATGCACGAGCATTCCTTTGCCGCCGATCACCTTACAACCTCTCGCTTCGGCATCTTGAAGGAGTTTTGTTTTTTCGGGATGATAAACAATATCGTAAACTGCCATTCCGGAATGAAGCGTATGCGCACATAAAGGCGATTCCTGTTCGTTCGGCGACATGCCTACGGAGGTGGCGTTGATTACCACTTCAATTTCCGGAAAGATTTTTTCAAAATCGGAAAAAGTAAAGAGAGAAACCGGATTTTGATGTTTCGGAAAAGCTTCGTTTAGTTTTTGTACAAGTGAATTTCCTTTGGTTAAATCGCGGCAAATTATCGTGAGTGCGGAAACCCCTTTTTCCAAAAGCGCAAATGCGATAGCCCGCGCCGCGCCGCCGCTCCCGAGAAGGGCGACTCGTTTCCCCTCAACGGTAACTCCGTGTTCCTCCAAATTCCGGAGTGCTCCGTAAGGGTCGGTGGTGGTTCCCACTAAAGTCCCTCCGGTCACGCCGTCTTTCCAATAAAGCGTATTCACACTTCCGGTAAATTCGGAAACCGGCGAAAGTTCATCCAAAAAGGGAATGACCACTTCTTTGAAAGGGATCGTCACATTGGCACCGCGAAACCGCATGGCGCGAAATCCCAGAATCGCTTCCCGCAGAGAATCTATGGGCGGACATACGGGAACATAAACCGCGGGTATTTGTAAGTTCTCCAAAAGCGCGTTGTGCATCGCCGGAGAAAGTGTGTGAGAAATCGGATTGCCAAATACGGCGAGCAATTCCGTTTTGCCGGTAATCGGAGCCACTAAAAACCTCTGTAAATCTTTATTAGAAATATATAATCTATTTCACCCCGGAAAAGGAACGTAAACTTTTTAATTTCTATATTGAACCCGTGTCATCATTACCTGTTGTATGTATTGTCGGACGCCCGAATGTGGGAAAGTCCTCTCTTTTTAACCGGATTCTCGGCCGGCGTGCCGCGGTGGTTTCCGATCGTGACGGTGTAACCCGCGATCGCCATTACCAAACGGCGGTTTACAGGCAAAGAGAATTTACGCTGGTCGATACCGGCGGATTTTTGCCGGATGATTCTATCGACGTGCTCGCAGACAGCGTGCGCGCTCAAATTTTTGCTGCCATGAGCGAAGCGGATTTGATCCTTTTCATGGTGGATATTCGCGTAGGCGTTTCCGCGCTGGATTTGCAATTTGCCCGCATGGTGCAGCGCCTCGAAAAGCAGGTGATTCTTGTTGCCAACAAAAGCGAAAAGGAATCCGACCGGCAGGAAAACTGGTCTTTCCTCACGCTCGGTTTCGGACAGCCGCGCACCGTCAGTGCGCTCACCGGTTACGCCTGTCTTTCGCTTCTCGACGAAGTCATTGAACTTTTGCCGTACCAAAAATCCGGCACCGACCGCGAAACGCGCCCGATTCGCTTTGCGATTCTCGGCCGCCCGAATGCCGGAAAAAGCACGCTCCTCAACCGCATTTTGGGGGAAGACCGCGCCGTGGTTTCCGATATTCCGGGCACCACCCGCGACTCGATCGACTGCCGGTTTGTAATAGACGGCGCGCCTTTTGTCGTCACGGATACCGCCGGGCTCCGCAAAAAAGCCCGCGTTTCGGACGAGGTGGAAACGTTCAGCAACATGAGAACGCTCGAAAGCATCCGCCGTTCCGATGTCTGCCTTTTAATGCTCGATGTGACACGCGGGTTTGATATTCAGGATTTCCGGATCATTGCCGAAATCCGCAAAGCCGGGAAGGGCCTCATTCTTTTACTGAACAAATGGGATATTCTCCCCGGAAAAACGGAAAAATCGTTCGATCGTTTTGTAAAAGATATTCTGGAACGCGATCCGATGCTCGAATGGGTTCCGATTCTTTCGATCAGCGCCAAAGAAGGGCTTCGCATTCACCGCGTGATTCAGGAAATCAAAACCGTGTATCACAATTGCCGCCGCGTGCTCGGCAGAGACCGCGTCGCGGAAGTATTTGCCGCGGCGGTCGAAAAGAATCCGCACCCGACACGCCATTCGCGCCCGATCCGTTTGAACCGCGCTTGCCAGATTATGGTGGAACCGCCGGTGATTTCCATTGAGACGAAAACGCCGGAATTTATCGACGAATCTTACAAACGTTACTTGCTGAAGCAATTTTTTGACGAATTTCAGTTGCGCGGAGCCCCTTTGCGTTTAAATTTTGATCAAAGATTAACTCTTCGAAAGGATGAAGAACTTGAGCAGTTTACTGAGTCTTCCAATAGCTTACCTCCTCGGATCCGTTCCGTCGGCGGTGTGGATCGCAAAACTCGCCAAAGGCATTGATATTCGCGAATACGGTTCCAGGAATGCGGGGCTCACGAATGTGTTCCGCATTCTCGGCTGGAAACCCGCGCTCCCTGTGGTGGTGCTCGATCTTTTAAAAGGTTTTCTCGCCCCGACCCTCGCGGAAATATGGAACGCGCATGCGGTAGCTTCCGGCGGCGCGGATCTTTTTTGGCTCCCGCTCGCCGCCGGGATTTTGGTGATTCTCGGGCACAGCTTTACCTGTTTTGCCGGGTTCCGCGGCGGAAAAGGCGTGCTTACGGCGCTCGGCGTGTTTCTCGCGCTCATGCCGGTAACGGCTCTTACCTGTTTCGCCGTTTGGGGTGTACTCACTTTCATCACCAAATACGTGAGTGTCGGGAGTATCGGCGCTTGCGTAACTCTCGCCGTCCTTCCGGCCATCGGGTTTATTAAACCGGACATTTATCCGGATGAAATCTCGGCAGGGCTTCTGATTTTGTGCCTTGCGGTCGCTGTTTTTGTAATTATAAAGCATCGCGCGAATATCGTGCGGCTATTAAACGGAACGGAAAACGGATTTGGCTCCAAACGCCGGGCTCCCAAAGGGGAGTCGCCGGCCGCAGAACCAGCTAAAGAGGAATTGCAAGAATGAAAGTAGCAGTATTAGGAACAGGAGCCTGGGGGCTTACGCTCGGGCAGGTACTTTACGAAAACGGTCATCAGGTTTCTTTTTGGACTCACGCGCAGGAAGAAGTGGATCTTTTAACGCGGGAGCGTGAATATAAGGATAAGCTCCCGGGTATTATTTTCCCGAAAGAATTCCACTATACGACGGATATGGAAAGCGCACTCGAAGGCGCGGAAATGGTGCTTTTTGTCATTCCTTCTCAATTTATGGCGGGAGTCGCGGAAAGGCTCGGCGCCTGGAAACCGGCAGGGAAAATCCCCACGGTGGTTTGCGCGACCAAGGGAATTTTAGAGAGCACGCTCCAGAGAATGAGCGAAGTGATTTTGTCTCAAGTCCCCTGGCTCACTCCGGAAAAGATGGTGGCGTTCAGCGGGCCGTCGCACGCCGAAGAAGTCGCGCGTAAAATGTACACGGCGATTGTCGCCGCAAGCACCGGCAAGGAATCCGCGGAACTGGTACAGCACGCGATGAGTTGTTCCTACCTCCGGGTTTACACCTCCGAAGATATTATCGGCGTGGAACTCTGCGGTTCCCTCAAAAATGTCATTGCGATCGCGAGCGGCGTACTTTACGGCATCGGCGCGGGCGATAACACGCGGGCCGCACTCATCACACGCGGGCAGGCGGAAATGTGCCGCCTCGGCATGGCGCTCGGCGCAAACCCTCACACTTTCGCCGGGCTCGCCGGCATGGGCGATCTGATCGTCACCTGCCTCTCCGAACACAGCCGCAACCGCTATGTCGGCGAACACATCGGGCGCGGAGAAACGCTCGAACAGATTTTAATCCACATGAAAATGGTCGCGGAAGGCGTTCCCTCTTGCCGGAGCGTCAAAAAACTCGCAGAGAAAGTGGGCGTGGAACTCCCGATTGTGAATGTGGTGTACGACGCACTCTTCCACGGAAGAGAACCGATCGAAGCCATTCGGGAACTGATGTCGCGCGAACTCAAACCCGAACGGGATTGAGATTATTTCGGCGTGCTTATCTGTTCTCCGGGTTCATGCCTCGCCGCGAATCTCCGCCCTGCGGGTCACTATCCCTCACGCATCTTGAGTTCATCAGGCATGAAAATCAGGGTATCGGGTTTAGGGGTTGGAAATTTCGAGAACGAAACGGTCTCAATTACGAAGTGAATAAAATTTGCAACTCGTAATTGATTTTCTGCCGGAATTCAAGGAACTACAAACTCGGATTTGTTCTTTTTTGGACCCTCCGGTCAAGCCGGAGGGTGACGATGGTACGGCTCGCAGTGACGAGGGTGCGAAACACAGTCATTCTCTCGGGCTTGACCCGAGAATTCAAAGAAGAACAACCGTCATTCCCCGGCTTGACCGGGGAATCCAACAGTTTTACATGCCGGATCGGACTACATAGGTTCGCAAATCCAAGCAAGATGTACTTTCTTGGACCCCGACCAAGCGGCGGCGCAGACAAAGAAGAGTCTTCCATGCCACCGCGAACGCGGAAGGCGGGCTTCTTACGGCAGTTCAGCGGGGTAAAAAAACGCGCGACTCCATTTCGGCCGGCGGTTTTACCGCCGCTGAAATGCCGCCCAAAAACAGGCCCTAAATCCGGATTTCCCGATCGGGCGTAAAGGAAAGATCTTCGGCGCGGGGAGTTGCGATAAAAACCTGAGTTTGCTTTTTCCGAATGAGCCCGGCGACAGCAGAGCGGCGAAACGGATCCAATTCGGCAAAAATATCATCCAGGAGTAAAATGGGTTTTGCCAGGTGAGTTTCCGCAATCATCGTTGCCGAGAAACGCATGGCGATGGCGGCAGAGCGGCATTGCCCCTGCGAACCGGAGGCGCGCAGTTCATGTCCATCGTGCCACAGGACAAAATCATCTTTGTGCGGCCCCGCGAGCGTGATGCCTTGCCGGCGTTCCGCATCGTCCAGAGATTCCAAACGAGCGGCAAAGGCGTTTTTAAAATCCGGAGGCGCCATGAAACTTCCGGATTCGCCGACGGAACTGCGGTAGGTGCAATTTACGGAGTCGGCGCGCCCTGCGAGCAATTCGTAAGTTTCCGCAATATGCCCCGAGAGTTCTTGCGTGAGTTCCAACCGCTTTTGCCAAATGAAGGCGCCGAGTTCAATGAGCTGTTCCGTGAGAATTTGATAAAGCGCTTCCCCGCCGGGAGCTTCTCCCGTTTTTTTTTGCTTGAGCCAACTGTTTCGCTGCATCAGAATCCGGCGGTACCGGCGGAGTTTGTCTGCATTCGCCGCATTTTGAAAGCAGAGCAATTCATCCATCCAGCGGCGGCGATATTCCGGAGCGCCCTGAACCAGACCGATATCCGAGGGCTGCATGGCGACAGCGGGAATTTCCCCGAAAAAAATCCCGCCGCTTTTGGATTCGTTTCCGTTTTTTTTTGCAAGAATTTCTCCATTCCGCCGAACGCTAACGGCACGACGGCTTTCTCCGAACACATTTTCGAGCGTACCGCGGAGAATCATTTCCGGCTTTTCCCAGGCAATCATTTCCCGAAGTTCCCGGGAACGAAACGAGTAACCCTGACAGAGCAAATGAATCGCTTCAAGGAGCGTTGTTTTTCCCGCTCCGTTTTTCCCGCTGATGACCGTGACTCCGTCCGAAAACGGAAACTCCATTGAACTTAAACCTCGCACATTTTCCAGATGCAAGAATTTAATCATGGTTTCAGGTAATGCCGCGGAGAATCAACTGTTCCTGATTTTTCAGATATTCGGAAATGTTAATAGGACGCTGGAAGCTCGCAAACGAATGTGCAAAGACGGTGAGCTCATGCAAAGAGCCCATGATCACCCGTGCCATCATGTCCACATTGTCGATTTTGAATTTTCCTTGTTTAATTCCGTAATTCAAAACCTGTTTCACAATCTTGAACGCGTGAGCGAGTACTTCTTCGGCGTAAAATTTCCCAAGTTCGGGAAAGTTCGTACTTTCGGCAGTCATCAGCTTCGGAATACCGGCCACTCCCGGTTTTTCCATGAGATCCCACCAGGTGTGTACGAGAATATGAACCAGTTCTTCCGGTGTCCCATTGAACTCTTCCACAAACTTACTGCTGAAAGCGAGTATCGGTTTGATCGCTTCGCGAACGACGGCCTTGAGAATATCTTCTTTGTTTTCAAAATAAACATAGAGAGTTCCGGCGGTAACACCGGCTCTAGCGGCAATGAGTTCAACGCGGGTGGCTGAATAACCTTTCTCCACAAACACGGCGTGAGCCGCAGCGATAATTTCCTGCGGACGTGCATCTTTCTTGCGTTCCCAACGGGGTTCTGCTTTTTTGGTTTGGATATGCTTTGTCATAATAATAGGAATCAATATAATAAATTTAATTTAAGGAAACCACCCACGGATTCCAAAACTGAGCGGATTCCAAAGTTCCGCTTCGGATTCGTAAACGAGGGCGTAGCTTACGTCAAACGGTAAAACGGTCTTTCCGATCCGGATTTCGAAACGGTAACCGAGCCCGAGCGAATAATTGGAATCATCCAGGCCGAGACGCACCAGGCCACGGGGAATTATTTCGCATTCCAAACCCACGCGCGCCGTCCAAAGGTGATAATCCGGGTCAAAAACAAGCAACGTGTCCGCCATTTGGTAATCCAAAGCCTCCATCCACACGGAAACGGGGCGGTTGAAAACCCGGGAACGGTAACCGAGTCCGATTTGCAATACTTTCGGGCGGAGCCCTTCCGAAGCGGCGAGGGAATTGTTGTTGCTCGTATTTTTATCCCAGCGCGCCGAAAGATTGCGGCTGAAACTGAGGTTGCGAATGACGACCGAACTCGACCAGTTCGAGTTCCACTGGCGGATCCAGCCGATGCCGAGGGTGACGGGACTGCGGTAACTGTCGATCAATCCGGCATTATTGTAGTATCTGCCGATGTCGAGGTTATCGTAACTGAATGAGAAAGAAACGCCGAGCCCGTCTTTGCGGGAGATGCGATACCCGAGCCCCACATAACCCATCATAAAGTAAGGAGACGCGGTACCCAGTTTTTCATCGTCTTCACTGATGACATCAAAATCGTAGTCTCCGCGGTAGAGGAGAGCGGCACCGATACCCATGCGCCCGGCGACCCGGCCTTCGAGCCCGAGAGAGCCGCCGGAGCGTTCCAGGTCGCGGCGTTCGCCGTGAAGCGTGTAGGAAAGTTTGCCGCGAAATCCGAGAATGCCCGGATTCCAGTAAGCGCCGGGCATTGCGGAGGTATCGGCGCTTCCGGTGTTTCCGCGGGAAAGTTCCCGCGTGGCAGCTCCCATGCGTTCCACAAATCCATCGAAGCTACCGAGAGAAGCTTTTTTATCGGCAAAAACAAGAGAGCTCAAAAGGAGAACCAATAGTATGAAAACCGGTTTTTGAAGGAGACTAAAAATTATTTTGCACTCATGATCAGGATTGGGGATACAATCAATTACGGAATTACGAATTAAATTTCGGTGTTGAATGTAATTACAAATTACGGGGTAAACTCCGGAATGGCAAATCCATGACAAATTATGTAATTCGTAATTGATCATTCGTAACTGTTTTATTCCCGTGTTCCTTGTACCGTGCCGCATCTCCCGGGATTGTAATATGGAGGTTTCCGCATTCATACTCATTTTCTCCCTCCGAGTGTCATCACTTTACCCCAGCCTACATGTCCGTGATTGTCTTTGACGCGCACATAATAAATTCCCATGGTGGCAATGCGCCCCTGGTCATCGAACCCGTCCCAGAAATCTTCGGTGGCGAGACTGCTTCTCACGCTGCTCGCCGGGCGCGGAACGCTTTTAACGATGGTTCTGATTTTTCGCATGTCGTAACTGAAAATTTCGATGGTAATTTTGGATTCTTTATTTACTTTATACGCAACGAGGGCGGAACCCCCGGCGGGAATCACCGAAGGTACCATGCGAATGGAGCCTAAATTATCGCCCACCGGGCCTTGATTCAGAATGTAAGACCATGTTTTTCCGGAATCTGCCGAAACCGAAATTCCCGCGCCGTAAGTCGAAACGGCAAGCCCTGTCTGCGTGTCGGAAAACGGGAATGCCGCGATAGAGGTGACGGTTACGTTTCGATTAATCACGCCGGCGTTCAAAGCATAGAGCCATTGATTTTCATTTTCCCACGGGATGGCACCCGCGGAATCGAGTTTCAGCAACCCGCTGATATTACCTTCGATAGTTTGTACCGCGAGAAACGATTTTGCGCCGATGAAAGCCACCGAACTTACGCTGTAATCCGCTTTGTCGTAAATGTTTTTCTGCACTTTTCCGAGGGTATCCTTGAAAACCACTTCTTCAAAATCTTTACCGGCATAAGAACGGAAAAGAAGGTTTCGCGTGCTCGTTTTTTCGCGCTCCGAAATCTCGGCGATGACTTGAACCGGAGTGCCGCCGATCCAGATTCCCGTGACGCGCCCGGATTTTAATTTTTCCACTTTTTGTAAAGCATTCTCTTTCTTTATAAAAAGCCCGCGTTCGGTGGCGAGCCAGAGTTCGGACGTTTCCGGGTGGAGAGCGAGACCGAACACCGCCGGATTTTGCGTGCTGTCGAGAACCGTGCCGTAGGCGAGCGTGTCGAGGCGGAGCGATTTGAGGTTCGGGGCGTAGGATTCCTGCTTCGGGCTATTTACGCCTTTTGAAATATCGTAAACGCCGAGCCCGAGTTTTCCGCGGGCAAACCAGAGTTTTTTGGCGTTTTCATCGTAAGCGAAAGCGCTTATGGCTTTATCCATAAGGCGGTCGCTTTCGGGGAGCGTCACGGCGGGTTCTGCGAGTTCTCTGGAATAAACTGCGTTTACGCCTCTCGAAAGGAGAAGCCCGTAAGGTTTTAAAAAACCGCCTGAGGTTTTATCGTAGCTCACGAGAGGAAGCACCCACCCCAGGTTTCCGGCGTTCACCGCCGGCGTTCGCCGGTGTTCCGCCGTTAAATCGGAAAATACGCCGTCTTGAACCGCCGTCAAAGTGTCGTCGAGATACTCCGGCTGAATCCGCGTGGCTGTAATGCCGTTGGCATTGATACCGAGGGTCACGAGAGAAAGCCCGCTGCCGGCATCGCCGCGGGAAAATACCCACACGGAACTTTTTTCGGGGCCGGCTCCCACCGCAAAAGCGGAGTTACTCACCAGTCCGGATTCGGCGGCAAAGGCAAAAGAGCAAAGTAAAAAGAGGTATAAAATATAGGGGTATGGGGTATGGGATATGAACTTTGGGTTTGGCAGATGGGGTTCAGGGTTTAGAAAAAGGCGGGTATACAATCGCGAGAACAGGCTGGGGGTACAACCCCAAACCCTATCCCCCAAATTTCGTACTCGATGAGCACTTTCCCTGACGTTCATGCAGGCACGAATCAAACCCCGGAATTGCATACAATTACAAATTACATAATTTGTAATTCGTAATTCGTAATTAAATATGCGATGTGTTATTGCAGATTTGAAGCCCATTATTACCTCATGTCAATTTCGTCGATATCCGGAGAACTCTTGAATTTAAATTCCGCGTCACCCGGGTTGGATTCTTTTTTCAGATCCAGAATATCATACCACGAGGTGGAACCTGTGGAATCAACGGTGATAAGGCGGAGCGGGGCGTAGTCGCTCCCGAGATACACTTCCATGGCGGAAAATTGATTGGCGTAAGGGAGCGGGTCCAGTTTTAAAATCCAAACCGGTTTGCCGTTCCAAATGGATTTGGTCGCAGAAACGGCTTTGCAGTTCAAATACTTGAACAGGAGTTCCGATGGGTGAAACGCCCCCGAAAGGTCGGCGAGCGATTTAATCAACACCTGTTTTTGTTCCTGATTCCATTGCCATAAACTCGCGCCGTCGCTGTAAAAAGCAATGCCCGGCACCTGCAGGCGGAAACGGTTATCTTCACCCACGAGGAGCGAACCGCTCTGCGAAACTTTGTCTTTCGAGCCGGCATATTCATGAACCAAACGGAATTTTAAACTCCACGCCTTACTGCTCTTAAACCATGCTTTCGATTTTGCCATCAACTCATCGGCACTTTGCGCCGAAGAAACCGCCGGAAGCAAACAGAAAAGAAATACCGAACAAACCAAAAAACGTTTTATCATAGAGTGCTAATTTACTCATTTCCGGAGTTTGGGAATAGGGTTCCTGCACATTTATAGTCAATAAAGCGTTCATTGGCGTCAGATCATTCGGTTCTCCCGGCATGAAATTTTGGGATAAGGGATGGGAAGTTTGGGTATCGGGTTTGGGGTTTGAAAACCCGCAGCAACTTCCGGCATAAAAGTCGGGAACAGCGCTCATCGGGTACGAAACATTCCGGAGTATTCATATCCCTTATCCCATCCCCTAATTTTTACACCCGATGGACTTGGAACCCAAAGCCCAATACCCAATTTTTCCCTGATCTTCATGCCCGATAAACTCCCGCCGGGTGTGTAGCGATTCGCAATATTTTCTAAATTAAAGCCCGGTTTATTTTAAATAAAAAGGATGTTGAATGCTTTCTTTTGATCCGAATGCTTCCCGGATGCTTCTTTCGGGAAACGAAGCTCTCGCTCTTTCCATGTTCCATTGTAAAGTTCAGCTTGCTGCCGGGTATCCGGGCACGCCTTCTACGGAAATTCTTGAAAATTTTTCGGAAATCGGCGGAAAAGCGCAGTGGGCCCCCAATGAGAAGGTGGCAGCGGAAGTCGCTCTCGGCGCCGCGTTTGCCGCGGCGCGCTCTGTGGTGACCATGAAGCATGTGGGGTTAAATGTCGCGAGCGATGTTCTTTATACCGCGACTTATTCCGGAGTGCAGGGCGGCATGGTTTGGATTGTCGCCGATGATCCGGGCCAGGCAAGTTCTCAAAACGAACAGGACACGCGGAACCACGCGAAAGCCGCCGTATGCCCGATGTTTGAGCCTTCGGATTCTCAAGATGCTTATGAAATGCTGAAAACCGCTTTTGAAGTGAGCGAAAAAATTCAGATTCCGGTGATTCTCAGAATAACCACGCGCGTTTGTCACTCCAAATCCATCGTGTGCCCCACCGGAGGTTTGGAAGCCCTTACGCCTAAGTTTGTGCGCGATATTGCCTCCCGGGTGATGGTGCCCGGATATTCCAAGCCGGCGGCGCGCCGCCTTCGGAAAAAAATGGAAGATCTCGAGGTTTGGAACGTTCAAAACCGGGAAAACCGCGTGTCGGCCGGTACAAACGAACTCGGGATTATCACCGCCGGCATTTGTTTTCATCATGCGCGAGAGGCTGCGCCGGAGGCGAGCATTCTGAAACTCGGGATGACGTATCCGCTTCCGGCAGAGGCGATCCGTAACTTTGTGAAAGACAAAAAGCGGGTGGTGGTGATTGAGGAAAACGATCCGTGGCTTGCCGAAAATATCCGGGCTTTGGGAATTTCCGTAGAAGCGAAATATGATCCGGTATTCCGTTTCGGTGAATTGGACGTGAACCGCGTAAAACGCATTCTCGCCGGAGAAAAAACTCCCGACCCGGAAGCGGCGAAAGGGAAACCGCCCGCGCTTTGTCAGGGTTGCCCGCACCAGAGTTCGTTTGCCGTGTTTAAGGAACTGGATTGTATCGTCGCGGGCGATATCGGTTGCTATACCCTCGCGGCCCTCCCTCCTTACGCCGCCATGGATATGATGATCGATATGGGAGCTTCTATCGGGATGGGGCTCGGGCTTCGCCATGTGCTCCCGCCTGCCGAAGCGCGCCGCGTGATTTCCGTGATCGGCGATTCGACTTTCGTGCACAGCGGCATTACCGGGCTTGTGGAAATGGCTTACAACCGGCCGGAAACCGGGCATGTGGTGGTGATTGTGGATAACAGCATTACCGCCATGACGGGCCAGCAGGAACATCCGGGCACCGGGCGGAAGCTGGATCATTCCCCGACTTACAAACTGAATTACACCGAAATCGCAAAAGCCGCAGGGATCGACAATGTGGTGGAAGTGAATCCGGTGCGCGACCGTGAGGCGTTCAAGGCGGCATTGAAAGAGGCGCTCTCGAAAAACGAACTTTCATTGATTGTGGCAAAAAGCCCTTGTATTTTAGCCTTGAAGAGTATTCTCGCCTGGGAAAAAGCGAACAGGGAAGCCGCGGCAAAGCAGGAGATATAATGGAAACGATGAATGTTAAATTTGCAGGCCTCGGCGGGACAGGCGTTCTTAAAGCGAGCGATATTTTTGCAGAAGTGGTTTTTAACCTGGGTTACGATGTGAAAAAAGCCGAAGTGCACGGCATGAGCCAGCGCGGCGGTTCTATCGCAAGCGACGTGCGTTACGGGAACCGGGTAGATAGCCCGATGATTCCGAACGGAAGCGCGGATTATTTGATTGTGTTTGCCGAAGATCAAATTCCGGTCAATGAGGCGGCTTTGAAACCGGGCGGCATTTTGCTCACGCCGGGAGATATTGACCTCGCTCAACTTGCCAGTGAAAAAGCTCTGAATGTGGCAATGCTTGGAAAACTCAGCACCTATTTCGATTTCCCGCCGGAGGTGTGGGAGAGCGTTTTGAAAAAACTTTTCAATGAAAAGTTCCATGAAACCAATGCGCAGGCATTTCGGTTAGGGCGAGGCTGATTTTACGAAACCGATCCTGTTTATTTTTTCGGGACTTCCGGCTTCCGGTAAATCGACACTTGCGCAGCTTCTCGCGAAATATTCTCGTGCCGCCTATTTAAGAATCGACACGGTGGAACAAGGGCTTCGCGATTTGTGCGATTTTTCCGTGCAAGGGGAAGGTTACCGGCTTTCTTATCGCATCGCTCGTGATAATTTAACGCTCGGGCGGAATGTCATCGCGGATTCCTGCAACCCGGTCACACTCACGCGCGAAGAGTGGCAGGCGGTTGCGGAAAATGCAAACGCCCGGTTTATCAATATCGAAGTCCTGTGCAGCGACCCGGAAGAACACCGAAACCGGGCGGAAGCGAGAGTGAGCGAGGTGCCGGGCTTAAAACTCCCGGCCTGGGAAGAAATTCAAAACAGAGAATATCACCCCTGGAAAACCGGGCGCATTGTCATTGATACCGCCGGAAAACGCCCCGAAGAAAGTTTTGAAGAATTGAAAGCAAAGATCACCGTTGCTTCATTCATGCAAATCCGGAAATATGCGGACACCGATTTCGAAGCGGTTTTTGAAACGGTTCATCAAACTATAGAAACGATTTACCCCGGGTATTACCCGCGAAGTGCGGTAGATTTTTTTCACGCGCACCATTCCAAAGAAAAAATGCAAACCGAATTTCCGAACGAACAGGTGCTGGTGTTACTTCAAGACGGAAAACTCATCGGGAGCGGCGCTGTCTTTCAAAATGAAATCCGGCGGTTTTTTATTTTGCCCGAATATCAAGGCCTGGGCGGCGGAGCGCTTTTGTTGCGCGCGCTGGAAGATGCGGTGGAAGAAAAGCATGCGGTGATCCGGCTGGATTCCACTCTCGGTGCCGCCGCGTTTTACCGCAGGTACGGTTATGTTTTGAATTGCGAACACGCGATAAACTTGCCCGATGGGAATTTGCTGCGTTTCCTGGACATGTCGAAAAAGAATCCGAAGTATAATAGCGGTGAAAATCTTACACACCGGAACGAACCGAGCGGATGCGCAAGATACATCAAAGAATGAGCGTTGAGTGGGACTGAAAGCATTTGGGCGTGCCCGGCGCAAAGAAATTACGACTAAATGCGATCACTGAGAGCATTTAGGACTCCGTAGCGATAGCGAGGAGCCCCGCAGGGGTGAGAAAGTGCGAATAGCACTGACGAATC